>Ga0308157_10000185_pt1 | contig 258708 bp, 219 predicted proteins | sample PhyBR1_FD_201035 | JGI IMG/M metagenome (GOLD analysis project Ga0308157, IMG submission 201035) | Phyllosphere microbial communities from UC Gill Tract Community Farm, Albany, California, United States - DLSLB.R1 | ecosystem: Host-associated > Plants > Phyllosphere > Unclassified | place... | reverse complement strand
TACAAACACAATGAAATTGCCAAGATGTTAGGAATTAATGAAGGAACATCAAAATCGCAATTATCGCACGCTAGAAAAATGCTGCAAACACAAATTACTATTTTAAAAAAACAAGATAATGGAACCGAATAATTTTGAAAAGGATTTCCGTGAAAAACTAAATCAGCGTGAAATTGAGCCAAGCAACAAAGCCTGGGATCGATTAGATGCGATGTTAAGTGTTGCAGAAGAGAAGAAAACAATCCAACTGACATCAGAAAAAAAATCGAACAAAAAATGGTTATACATCGCGGCGAGTGTTGTGGGATTTTTATTGGTTGGAACTTTCTTTTTTAACCAAAAAGAAAATGCAATTCAAGCGCCTGAAAATCCAGTTGTTGTAAAAGATGCGGAAAAAGATTCAGTTGAAAAACCAACTTTAAACCACATCGATGTTTCAAAAACTGAAATCGCAGTTTCAGAAAATCAATCAAAAGAAAGTTTAAATCAAGAAGAAAAAATCAATAAACAGAAATCAGATAAAATCAGTAAAAATGTATCAAATCAAATAGCGGAGTCTTCAATCATCATCAAAAACAATCAAGAAAAACAATCAACCAACAATCAACCAGCAGTTGCCGAAACCTCTAAAAAAGAAAGCGTAGATCAATTATTAGAAACAGCTGAAAACAAGGTTGTCGCAGAAAATTCGGCTAAGTCAAAAGCAAAAATTAAAGTCAATGCAAACGATTTGCTGAATCAAGTCGATGGCGAATTGGAAGAATCCTTTCGAGAAAAAGTAATCACAAAAGTCAATAAAAATTACCAAAGTGTAAAAGTGGCTTTAGCAAACAGAAATCAACAAGAATAAAACAATTAACTATTAATTATCAATTAAAATAATCATCATCAATCACAATCAATTTAAAAAATCAATCATGAAAAATTTTACCATTCATCTCGTAATTTTAATCTTTTTATTTGTCAGCAAGGTTTTCAGTCAGGAGACTTTCGAATCAAAAGCGAAGAAAATTGCCAATAAAATAGAAAAGGTTACTAAAGAAGAAAAAGAAACCTTAAAACAAGAAGTGGAAGCCGTGAATGTGCAATTGTCTGAAGGGAAAATTACACAAGAACAAGCGGATAAACGCAAAAAAGAATTGGCAGAAGCCAGAGCTGTAATTATTGAAGAAAAAGTGACTTTGGCACAAAATGAACTGAATGATTTGGTGCAGCAAAAAGTAGACGGAAAACTGAAAGAACAGGACACTACTAAAAAAAGCAAGATTGTTATTTACTGGGATAAAAACGACTGGAACCACAATAAACGCAAGGATTCTATTCGTGGAGAAAAAAGAACTACTTCGCAATTTGTTTTTGCAATGGGTTTGAATAATATGATGGTTGACGGAAAATATCAGGATTCAAATTACAGTTTTATAGGTTCGCATTTTTATGAGTGGGGATTTACATATAATTCAAGATTAATGAAAAATGATAATTTGCTTCATGCTAAATACGGACTTTCATTAATGTACAATAATATTCGCCCGACAGACAACCGTTATTTTGTAGTAAACGGCGACCAGACAAATCTTGAAACCAGTGCTGTAAATTTAACAGAATCACGTTTTAGAAATGTGTATTTGGTAGCACCAGTCCATTTGGAATTTGATTTTACAAGGCCAACAGTAAAAGATGGAAAAACGTATTTCAAAACACATAAAAGTTTCCGTTTTGGAATTGGAGGTTACGCTGGAATAAACGTAAAATCAAAACAAATTTTGAAATTCGAAGAAGACGATTTGAAATATAAAAGCAAAGCAAAAGGCGAATACAATGTAAATAATTTCATGTATGGCGTGAGTTCATATATTGGATATAGAGAATTAAGCTTGTATGTAAAATACGATTTGAATCCGTTGTTTCAGGACAATTTAGTTAAGGAAAACAATATTTCAATGGGATTGAGATTAGATTTGAATTAAGTATGACTTGAGTTTAGTTAGTAGAAAAAGTGCTTCGCGAGAGGCACTTTTTTTAGTTTAAAAGAACAAATTTCAAGCAGGATTTATGTACTTTTACAGGCTTTCAACTTTAAAAAATAAATTTACGTTTTGATTTCACAAAGTACAATTGATGCTGTTTTTGAAACTGCTCGAGTAGAGGAGGTTATTGGCGATTTTGTTAATTTAAAACGTGCAGGAAGTAACTTCAAAGGGTTGAGTCCATTCTCAGATGAGCGCTCGCCATCGTTCATGGTTTCGCCTGCAAAAGGAATCTGGAAAGATTTTAGTACAGGAAAAGGTGGGAACTCGGTTAAATTCTTAATGGAGCATTCCCAGTTTACTTATCCAGAAGCCATTCGTTATTTGGCTCGAAAATACAATATTGAAATCGAAGAAACCGAACAGTCAGATGCAGAAAAAGCAATGACGGATGTTCGTGAAAGTATGTACTTGGTTTCGGAATTTGCAAAAGATTATTTTCATAAAACACTTTTAAATTCGGAAGAAGGAAAAGCGATTGGGCTTTCTTATTTCAAAGAAAGAGGTTTTACAAATGAAACCATCAAAAAATTTAGTTTAGGATATTCGCCAGAAACCTGGGATGCACTGACAAAAGAAGCATTAGGAAAAGGCTATAAACTCGAGTTTTTAGAAAGTACAGGTTTGACCATTCCTCGAGAAGACCGTCCATTTGACCGTTTTAAAGGCCGTGTAATGTTCCCAATTGAAAGTATGTCGGGACGTGTTTTAGGTTTCGGAGGACGTATTTTAACCAATGACAAAAAAGCGGCAAAATACCTGAATTCGCCAGAAAGTGATATTTACCATAAAAGTAAAGTTCTGTACGGAATTTTTCAGGCTAAACAATCGATAGCAAAATTAAACAATTGCTATTTGGTTGAAGGTTATACCGATGTGATTCAGTTCAATCAGTCTGGTATTGAGAATGTCGTGGCTTCTTCGGGAACTGCTTTAACGCCAGATCAAATCCGATTGATTAATCGTCTTACGCGAAATATTACTGTGCTTTTTGACGGTGACGCTGCAGGACTTCGTGCAGCTATTCGAGGAATCGATTTGATTTTGGAAGAAGGGATGAATGTGCGAGTGTGTGCGTTTCCTGATGGAGAAGATCCTGACAGTTTTGCTAGGAAAACGCCGCACGATGAATTAGTAGCTTATCTAGAAAACAATAGCAAGGATTTTATACAGTTTAAGGCTTCGATTTTGATGAACGAAGCTAAAAACGATCCAATCAAAAAAGCCGATTTGATTCGCGACATGGTTGCGAGTATTTCTAAAATACCAGATCGTATTCAGCGTGAAGTATATGTTCAGGAATGTGCCAGAATTATGGATATTTCGGAGCAGGTTTTGGTGAGTACATTGGCACAACTGATTCAAAAAGATATTGCGGAAGCGAATAAAAAGCAAAAACAAGAGCAAAAACCATTTGAGGTTGTTCGAAACCAAAACCCCAATGCGGGAAGTTTTTCGGGAGGAGATCCAGAAGATCCAAGGACGGGTCCGCCGGAAGGTTACGATTATCCCGGAGATATGGGGTACGAAGAACCATCTCAAAAAGTCGATATTTTATACGGCTTCGAAAGAAAAGTTATTGAAATATTGTTGCTATACGGAAGTGTAGAAGAAGATTTTGAAGATGTTTTCTTGAAAGCTGATGAAGAAGGAAATGTCAAAGAAGTATCGGAAAAACGAAAATATAGAGTTTTTGAAAAAATATATTTGAGTTTACAGGAAGATGAAATCGAACTTTCGAATCAACTGTTTCAAGACATTTTCAAAAATTTGATTAATTTTTTCAATCAAAATGAAGTTTTCAGTTTAGATAAATATTTGATGCATTTGCAACCAGAGTTTGCACAGGAAGTAACCAATATTTTAATGGAAGATGAAAAAGTGGTGATTCACGATTGGGAAGGACAAAATATTTTTCCGAAACATAAAAATGTAACTATTGAACAAAATGTTTCCGACACTATATTTTCACTAAGATGGTTTTTGGTTTCAAAAATCATTCACGATTTGAAAAATTCATTGGTGACTGATCCGCAAGATGACAATTCAGAAGTTTTGTCTATGGTTGTAGATTATTCTAAACTGCTGAATAATTTTTCGAAGAAATTAGGAAGAGTAGTCGTTCCATACCACTAAAAAATCAAAAAGCTCTATATTGATAAACAATACAGAGCTTTTTTATTACTGATGATTGCCGAAGCAAATCAACATTAAATTAAATAATTTCTAAAGTCTTAGCTTTGTTTACTAAGTCAACTAAATTAGTTACGTTTAATTTAGTCAATAATCTTAATTTGTAAGTACTGATCGTTTTTTCGTTCAGATTTAAGATTTTAGAAATTTCATTGTTTTTCTTACCGTCACTTAAGTAACGTAAAACTTCAATCTCGCGATTAGAAAGTTTTCTGTACAAACGTTCGCTCTTGCTTTGTTTAGCAATAAGGGCCATGTTTTTGCGAACTGTTTCGTTGATAATAATTTTTCCTTCGTGTACTTTAATAATAGAAAGACCTAATGTTTCAAGTTTTTCTGTTTTGTGTACATACCCTGAAACCCCCGCTTTAATTGCATTTGGAGCATACATTTGTTCAGCGAGGTCACTAAAAATTACAATTTTTGTTTTTGGGAAGTTTTTCAAGATAGATTTAACTTCAAAGATGCTTGAAAGACCTTCTAACTCTAGATCTAGAATTAGGATGTCGATCTCCTTCGTCTGAAGAATGTCTCTAACCATTGAAAAATTGCCTACGTTGGCAACAATTGAAATTTGATCGTGGTCTTTGAAATAAGACTTAACGCCAAAGTGCGTCACAGGATGATTGTCTGCTAGACATACTTTAATCATAATTTTTACCTTTTTAGAATTGTTATCATGTTTTTGGAACGGTAAAATTAATAAATAAATTCTGTAGTTTATAGCTGACAAATGTTAAAACTTTTATTTTAACGTTTTTGGAATCAAACAAACAGGAATTGCTTCCATTTTATGCTTGTTGCTGGTGTTTAATCGTTTATAAATTTCAAAGACTGTTTTTTCTCTTCCATCAAAGTCAAGTGCCGTCTTTCCTGACTCCGCTGCTAACATCGCCCATTCTAGTTCATCATAACTTGCTCCAAGTTGATCTTCATCGGTACGATTATCGCCAAATAATCCGTCTGTTGGTGCCGCTGTTAAAATTGATTGCGGAATTTGCAAAAATTCTCCTAAAGCGTATACATCAGACTTCATCAAATCGGCAATCGGACTCAAATCGACCCCTCCATCTCCGTATTTTGTATAAAATCCTACGCCAAAATCTTCAACTTTATTCCCAGTTCCGGCAACTAAAAGTCCGTGAATTCCAGCCAAATAATATAAAGATGTCATTCTGATACGAGCACGAGTATTTGCTAAAGCAAGATTGACTTTGGCTTCGTTATCAGTTTTTGGGACTGCACTTTTAAAAGCTTCGAAAGTAGCAGTCAGATCAGTTTGCACGCTAGAAACGTTTGGGAATCGGTTTTTTAATTGTTCAATATGTTCTTTTGCTCTTGAAACTTGGCTTTCAGCTTGGTGAATTGGCATTTCAACACATAAAACCTGTAAACCGGTCTGCGCGCATAATGTTGAAGTAACTGCAGAGTCAACTCCGCCAGAAATTCCAATTACAAAACCACTTACTTTTGCGCTTTCAGCATAACTTTTAAGCCACTCTACAATGTGGGCATTTACTTTTTCTGTTTTAATAGTGCTTTTTTTAGCCATAATAGTTCAAGTTTTAAGATGCAGGGATGTATATTTGCATAAATATTTTTAAGTATGTATTTATTTAAATTTATGCAACACAAATCTAATTAAAATAAAATGAAATTATATCGCTTTGCAGTGCTTCTATCTTTGTTTTTTTTGTCTTGTGAACAAAAAAGCAAAGTCGAAAAACAAGTTGAAGAAATTCCAGTAGATATTAAAGTTGAACGTTTTGATAAAGCCTTTTTTGAGGCTAAGCCAGAAGATCTTGGAAAATTAAAAAAACAATATCCGTACTTTTTTCCAGCAGGAAATGACGATGCGGTTTGGATTCAAAAAATGCAGGAACCAATTTGGCGTGAAGTATATGCTGAGGTACAAAAAAAATACTCCAATTTTGAGCCAGTACGCGAAGAATTCAATTCGCTTTTTCAGCATGTAAAATATTATTTTCCTAAAACCAAAACGCCAAAAGTAATTACAGTAATTGGTGAAATGGATTATAATGCCAAAGCAATTTATGCAGATAGTTTAGTTATCGTGGCTTTGGAATTATATTTAGGAAAAGAACATAAGTTTTATGAGTTTCCTGCTTATTTGAAACAAAATTTTGAAGAAAAACAAATCATGCCGGATGTGGTTTCTAGTTTCACGTATAGAAATATTCCGGCTTTTCCAGACAGAAATTTGATTTCGCAGATGATTTTTGAAGGAAAACAGCTTTATGCTAAAGATTTGCTTTTGCCTGAATATACAGATGCTGATAAAATTGGTTACACGCCAGAGCAAATAAAATGGTGCGAAGAGAATGAAGCTTATATGTGGCGTTATTTTCTGGAAAAAGAAATGCTTTACAGTGATGACCCAAAGCTTAACACGCGATTTATTGCGCCAGCACCGTTTTCTAAATTTTATTTAGAGATTGATAACGATTCGCCAGGAAGAGTAGGTGCGTGGCTTGGATGGCAAATTGTGCGTTCGTATATGAAAAATAACAATGTATCTTTGCAAGAATTGCTAAAAGTAAATGCAAAAGAGATTTTCGAGAAGTCAAAATATAAACCTAAGAAATAATGTCAAATACAATAAAATCAGAAATTAAATTCAATATAGAATTAGACGAAAACCGTGTTCCAGAAAGATTGTCTTGGAGCGCACAAGACGGTGGAGTGCAAGATGAAGAAGCAAAAGCAATTATGTTGTCTATTTGGGACAGCAAAGCCAAAGAATCGATGCGTATTGATTTATGGACTAAAGATATGCCAGTGGACGAAATGAAAATCTTTTTTCACCAAACGTTAGTGGCAATGTCAGATACTTTCAAACGCGCAACTGATGATGAGAAAATGGCTGACACGATGAAGGATTTCTGCGATTACTTTGCAGAGAAACTGGAGTTAACGAAATAAGAAATTCCAATAATAAAAAATTCCAAATTCCAAATTCCAAATTCCACGGCTTTGGTGGAATTTTTCGATTTCGAGCTAAACCCGACAGGTTTCTAAAACCTGTCGGGTTTGTTGTTTATGATCTTTTGAGTCTCCTTTGTCGAAATGATTTGAGGTTGGATTAAAAGAGAAAAATTCCAAATACCAAGTTTAAAATTGGAATTTGGAATTTTTTTATTGTGTATTTTTTAAGTTTTCTATTTTACTGATCTTTTGTCCAAATCTTGGAATATTTTTTTTAAAGATTTGGTCATTAGTTTGTTGGCGCTTTTGTAAAATGCGATATTGTCAATTAGTTTGTCTGATTTTTCAGTTTGCCACATAGGTTCTTCAGCTGATTTTCTTGATACGCCTACTACATTTTGGGAATAAATAATTTGTTGAAGGTTTAAATCGTAGATTTCGACAATTACTGAAGCTTCATTTTTTCCTGTTTCGCTCTCGTTTTGATACAATTCAATTGAGGAGAAATCACTTTTGTTCTTTTTTGTAGAAATATTGATAAAGAAGTCAAATCCGGTACCGTCTTTAAGTTCTTTTAATCTTGTTTTATTCGGATTTAAAGGGATTTTTCTCGGAACAAGTAATCCATTCACATCGTGAATATAAGATAGACGTTCACCCAAATTCTTTTTGAAAAACTGAATAGATTCAGCGGTCAGTTGATCTTTTGAGTTTTTTGGACAGTCTATTTCATTTAAAAGCCATTTTCCTGAAGCAAAATCAACACCAGTTCGCTGAGGGGTTAAAAACATGTACGAAGGCGCATTGCATGAAAAGAAAAGTGCAAAAGGCAATAATAGGACGAGTAATTTTGTTTTCCTCATAAACAGTCAGTTAATTCATTCAAAAATAGAAAAAGAAATTCCAATAAAAAAATCCCAAATTCCAATTTTGATCTTGGAATTTGGGATTTTTTTATTGTGTATTTTAAAGTTTGGAATTTAAAATTTATTTTCTAAAATCCCGAGTTGTTTTTAAAAACTTCCTGATTTACTTCGTCTATGTAAGATAAAAGTTCTTCTTTTCCAATTGATTCTGTCGATGAGGTTACGAAATAATGAGGCATTTCGGCCCAGTTGTTTGCATACATTTGCTTTTTGTAAGCCGCAATATGCGAATCAACTTTTGTTCTGCTGATTTTGTCTGCTTTGGTAAAAATAATGCAAAACGGAATTTCGCTTTCGCCCATATATGACATGAATTCAATGTCGATATTTTGAGCTTCATGGCGAATGTCAATTAATACAAAAGCGCAAACAAGCTGTTCTCTGTTTTCAAAATAATCCGTGATGAATTGCTGAAAAACAGATTTCGTTTTTTTAGAAACTTTTGCATATCCATAACCTGGCAAATCGACTAAAAACCAATTGTTGTTGATTTTGAAGTGATTGATCAATTGCGTTTTTCCAGGTCTTGATGATGTTTTTGCTAAGTTTTTATTATTGGTAATCATATTGATCAAAGAGGATTTACCAACATTTGATCGGCCTATAAAAGCGTATTCCGGAAGAAATTCAGCCGGGCATTTTGAAGCATCAGAATTACTGACAATAAATTCGGCGGTATTAATTTTCATGTTTTTTTATTTTTTAAAACCTCCTTAAAATCGAAAGTTAGAATGCTATAATTTTTGCTCAGTAAGCCATTTTTCAAGAATCTCGTTGAATTCATCAGGATGTTCCATCATAGCGGCGTGTCCACATTTGTCAATCCAATATAAAGTTGAATTAGGCAATAATTTATCAAATTCTTCGGCAACATTTGGAGGTGTTACAGAGTCGTTCTTGCCCCAAATAATGCAGGTTTCTACAGTCATTTTTGGTAAATCTTTAGCCATATTGTGACGAATTGCGCTTTTGGCAATCGTTAAAGTCTTGATTAATTTGATTCGGTCATTAGCAGTAGCATATACTTCATCGATAAGCTCTGGAGTAGCAATTGCTGGATCATAAAATACATCCTCAGCTTTCTTTTTGATGTATTCATAATCGCCTCTTCTTGGATAGCTATCACCCATTGCGCTTTCGTAAAGTCCGGAACTTCCCGTAATTACAAGTCCTGCAACTTTTTCAGGATAAAGCTTTGTATGGTACAATGCGATATGTCCTCCCAATGAATTTCCTAGTAAAATAACTTTGTCAAAACCTTTAAAAGCGATAAAATCTTTTACGTATTTGGCAAAACTTTTTACGTTAGTTTTTAAAATACTCTGCGTGTAGATTGGCAAATCCGGGATTACCACTTTGTATCCTTTCGACGGGAAATATTGCGCTACACCATCAAAATTACTAAGGCCTCCCATTAACCCGTGTAAAATTACGATAGGAGTTCCTTCTCCAGCTTCAAAATAGCTGTATTTGCCTTCTTTTTTGTAGTGTTTATCCATTTAATCTAATGCCAATTTCAATTTCGACAAATATAGGGTTAAATAAATAAAAATGAATTTTTGCTGCCGTTTTTTAACTAGATAATTTATGTAGAATTTATAAATGGCTAAAAATCAGCTTTTAGGGTGTTTTTTTGGGGGAATGCCAAATGTTAAGAAATCGATATAAAAATCATTTTTTTAAGAAAAATAGTGCTTAATTTTTTTGAATGATTAGCGTTATTAAGAAAACGCTAATAATAAGTTAAACTATTGATTTTCTATTGCTTAGTAAAGGTGGTAGAAAAGTGGTTAAACTTATTAACAAAGTGGTATATTGTGGTAAAATGTGGTAATATTTTTTATATTTTTGTCCTATAACATCTTAATTGATTTTTTTGAACACAATTGTTGGGACATACGAGTGTAAAGTTGATGCTAAAGGAAGGCTTATGATGCCTGCGCCTTTGAAAAAGCAATTGGCTTCATCACTTCAAGACGGTTTCGTTTTGAAACGCTCCGTTTTTCAGCCGTGTTTAGAATTGTATCCAATGGAAGAATGGAATTTGATGATGCAAAAAATCAACAAGCTTAATCGCTTTGTGAAAAAAAACAATGATTTCATTCGAAGATTTACTGCTGGAGTTAAAATGGTAGAGATTGATGCATTAGGAAGATTGCTGGTGCCGAAAGATCTGGTTGCTTTTTCAAGTATTTCTAAAGATGTTGTTTTTTCTTCTGCGGTTAATATTGTGGAAATTTGGGATAAAGATTTATACGAAAAATCAATAAGCGGCGAAGATATGGATTTTGCTGATTTAGCCGAGGAGGTAATGGGAAATATTAATGACGACGACAATGGAATATCATAATCCGGTTTTGCTTCATCCGACAGTTGATGGTTTAAATATTAAGCCAGATGGCGTATATGTAGATGTGACCTTTGGTGGTGGCGGACATTCAAAAGAAATTTTGAGACGCTTGGGGCCAAATGGAAAACTGTTTGCTTTTGATCAAGATGAAGATGCACTTGCAAATGCATTGCCAGATGAAAGGTTTACTTTAATTAATGAGAATTTCAGATTTATAAAAAGGTTCTTGCGTTTTCATGGTGTAAGAGGAGTTGATGGAATCTTGGCAGACTTAGGGGTTTCATCACATCAGTTTGATGTTCCTGAGAGAGGTTTTTCAACAAGATTTGATGCCGACTTGGATATGCGGATGAGTCAAAAAAATGATTTGAGTGCTTATCGGGTGGTTAACGAATATGAAGAACAGGATTTACGTCGTGTTTTTTTTGATTATGGGGAGTTGAAAAATGCACCAGCTTTAGCCAGAACAATCGTTGAAGCAAGAAGAGATTACCCAATCAAAACAACAGACGAGTTGAAGGATATCTTGAAAAAATATCTGCCTGAGAAAGTGAGAAATAAAGTATTGGCTCAGATTTATCAAGCAATCAGAATTGAGGTAAATCAAGAGATGGACGTTCTAAAAGAATTTATTGAGCAATCATTAGAAATTTTGAATCCAGGCGGAAGGCTTTCGGTAATCTCTTATCATTCTTTAGAAGACAGATTGGTAAAAAGATTCATCAAAAACGGAATGTTTGAAGGAGAGCCAGAACGTGATTTTTACGGAAATTTTTCAGTTCCGTTTAAAACTGTCGGAAAACTGATTGTTCCAGATGATGCTGAAATCAAAATCAATAATAGAGCGAGAAGCGCAAAATTGAGAATTGCTGAAAAGATATAATATATATAGGTAGAAATGAAAAGTGGAGTATTTGGCATATTAAAAGCAAGATTCTTGATCAATGACGACGCAATTAAAAACTGGCGTTTCATTGTTTTCATCATTTTGTTGGCCATTTTGATGATTGCAAATACACAGCGATACGAACAAAAGGTTTTTGAAATAGCAAAACTGAATAATGAAGTAAAAGAATTGAGATCAGAATTTGTGGATCGACGTTCAGAATTGATGAAATTAAAAATGGAATCAACGATATCGGATAAAATGCTTGAAAAACAGATTTTTCCATCAACGGTTCCTCCAATAAAAATAGAAGTTAAAAAAGAAGAAGAAAAAAGTTTCTTTAAAAGAATATGGCAGTAGACGATAAACATATATCCTACAGAATTTACCTCGTAGCAGTTTTCATCTTTTTGATGGCAATTGCTATTGTTGTTAAATTGACCAATATTCAATGGGTTCAAGGTGATCATTACAGACAATTGGCGAAACAGCGAACGGTCAGAAATTTTGTGATTCCGGCAAACAAAGGAAATATTTATTCTGCTGATGGAAGTTTGTTGGCAACATCAATCCCGAATTATGAGATTCGTTTTGATGCAAAAGCGCCAAAAACAGAAACTTTTGAAAAGTATGTAAAACAATTGTCAGATTCATTGGCAACTGTTTTGGATCGACCAGCAGGTTATTACGAACAAGAATTAAGAAGAGCCAGAGCAAATAAAAATCGTTATTATTTAATTGCGAGAAAGCTGAGTTATACTGAATATGTGAAAATTAAAGGTTTTCCATTATTCAATTTAGGCGCTTTTAAAGGCGGAATCATAATTGAGCAAGAAACTGTTAGAAAGCATCCAATTGGAAAAATTGCCGAAAGAACTATTGGTTACGACCGAATCGATCCTGCAACGGGAATTGAAGTTGGAAAAGGAATTGAGTGGGCTTTTAAAAGTTATTTGAACGGAAAAGACGGAAGAATTTTAAAACAAAAAATTGCAAAAGGGCAATGGAAACCTATTCGTGATGTAAACGAAATAGATCCTGTTGATGGTTACGACGTGATTTCAACAATTGACGTATTTATTCAAGATATTGCGCACCATGCTTTGTTGAAACAGCTTGAAGATTATGAGGCAGATCACGGTTGCGTTGTCGTAATGGAAACGGAAACTGGTTATGTAAAAGCGATTTCAAATTTGGGTAGAGGTGAAGATGGAACGTATACTGAAACGACTAACTACGCTGTAGCAGAATCTCATGAGCCGGGATCGACTTTTAAATTGGTTGATTTAATGGCAATTTTGGAAGATAAGGTAGCGGATACAAGTACGGTTTACGACAGCCACGGAGGTCAAGTTAGATACTACGGTCGTCCAGTTAATGATTCGCATCATGGTGGTTACGGCAAAGTTTCACTAGCGCGAGGATTTGAACTTTCATCCAATACAGTAATGGTTCAGGCGGTTTATGATAATTATAAAAGCAATCCGTCAAAATTTGTAGATCATATCAGGAATTTTGGTTTGGATAAACCTTTAGGATTGCATTTTAAAGGAGAAGGAAGACCAATTATTCCGCATCCTGGAGACAAGAGTTGGTCAGGAATTTCGCTTCCATGGATGGCTTTTGGATATTCGGTCGCAGTTACGCCAATGCAGACATTGGCATTTTATAATTCAGTTGCAAATAATGGCGTAATGGTAAGGCCACAATTTGTATCAGAAATCAAAGAATGGAACAAAACAATTAAAAAGTTTGATACAGAAGTAATTAATCCGAAGGTTTGTTCGCAAGAAACGATCAAAAAATTAAAAGCTGTTTTGTTAAATGTGGTTAAAAAAGGAACGGCTTCTAAATTGTATTCGAAAGATTTTTCAATGGCAGGAAAAACAGGAACTGCTCAGATGAATTATGGTGGAAAAGAAGGGAAATCGGCATTGTATTATGCGTCATCTTTCGTCGGATATTTTCCAGCAGACCATCCAAAATATTCTTGTATTGTTGTGGTTCATAAACCAAATACAGCCAAAAATAATTATTACGGAGCAGACGTTGCAGGGCCAGTTTTCAAAAGAATTGCCCAAAAAATATTTACTGATGCGCCTTCAACAAATAAAATAAAACAGTTGGATTCTAAAATTCCAAAACAGGAAATTAGTTATGCCAAGTTTGAAAAAGAATCCAATACAAAAACAAATGTAATTCCGAATTTGAAAGGAATGCCGGGAATGGATGCAATTGCTTTGCTGGAAAATTTAGGTTTGAAAGTAAAAGTAAATGGAATTGGGAAAGTGAAGAATCAATCGATTCAAGCGGGTCAAAATATTAGCAAGAACGCAACAATTGTATTAGAATTATCGTGAAAGTATTAAAAGACATATTATATAAAGTAGCTATTGAATCTGTAAAAGGTTCAACAGATGTTGCTATTGCAAAAATTGAATTTGATTCGCGCAAAGTTGAAACGAATGATATTTTCGTGGCAATCCGCGGTTCGCTTTCTGATGGGCATGATTATATCGAAAAAGCAATTCAGCTTGGAGCAAAAGCAATTATTTGCGATACGTTTCCAGCGAATATTGCAAATGATGTGACTTATATTCAGGTAAAAGATACTAATACAGCGTTGGCTTTTATGGCAGCTAATTATTTTGAAGATCCATCTGCAAAATTAAAATTAGTTGGAGTAACGGGTACAAACGGAAAAACAACAATTGCTTCTTTATTGTTTCAATTGTTCAAAAAAGCAGGTTTTAAAGTTGGTTTGCTTTCAACTGTAAAAATTATGGTTGATGAAACAGAATATCCTGCGACGCATACAACGCCAGATTCAATTACAATCAATCATTATTTAAATGAAATGATTGAAGCGGGAGTGACGCATTGTTTTATGGAAGTGAGTTCACACGGAATTCATCAAAAACGTACTGAAGCTTTGCATTTTGTTGGGGGAATTTTTACGAATCTTTCGCACGATCACTTAGATTATCATCCAACTTTTGCTGAATATAGAGATGTGAAAAAATCATTTTTTGATTCGCTTCCAAAATCAGCGTTTGTTTTATCAAATATTGATGATAAAAACGGATCTGTAATGCTTCAAAATACTGTTGCAAAAAAACTGACTTACGCTTTGAAATCTTACGCAGATTATAGAGCACAGATTTTAGAAAGTCAATTATCAGGTTTGTTGTTAAAAATCAATGATAATGAAGTTTGGGTAAAGCTAATTGGTACTTTCAACGCATACAATGTTTTAGCTATTTATGGGACGGCTGTAGAATTAGGAATTGATAGTCTAGAAGCGTTACGATTACTATCTGATTTAGAAAGTGTTTCGGGTCGTTTTCAATATATTGTTTCTAATGAAAAGATCACTGCGGTTGTGGACTATGCTCACACGCCAGACGCGCTTGAGAATGTTTTGAAAACGATAAATGATATTCGCACAAAAAATGAGCAGTTAATCACTGTTGTAGGTTGTGGCGGAAATAGAGATAAAACAAAAAGGCCAGTGATGGCAAAAAGCGCTTCAGAATTGAGCGATAAAGCAATTTTGACTTCTGATAATCCAAGAAACGAAGATCCTGAAGTGATTTTAGATGAAATGGAAGCAGGAGTTGAGGGGCAGAATTATAAAAAGATTCTAAGAATTACGGACAGAAAACAAGCGATAAAAACCGCTTGTCAATTGGCGCAGCCAAATGATATTATTCTTATTGCAGGAAAAGGACACGAGACATATCAAGAGATAAACGGTGTTCGCCATCATTTTGATGATATGGAAACTGTAAAGGAAATTTTAGAACAATTAGGAAAATAATAATCACTTTTAAGTTCAAATACCACCAGAATGATTGGAATTTGGAGTTTCAAAATTGGAATTAAAAAATAGAAAATATGCTATACTACTTATTTGAATATTTTGACAAAACATTAGATATACCAGGAACTGGAGTGTTTCAGTATATCACTTTCAGATCAGCTTTAGCTTTAATGCTTTCGTTGCTTTTGTCTACGATTTACGGGAAAAGAGTAATCAACTTTTTACGTCGTCAACAAGTAGGTGAAACGGTTCGTGAGCTTGGTCTTCAAGGGCAAAATGAAAAAGCAGGAACTCCAACGATGGGAGGATTGATTATCATTTTTGCAACTCTTGTCCCTGTTTTGTTGTTTGCACGTTTGCATAATATTTATATCGTATTGCTTATTGTTACTACACTTTGGATGGGGACAATTGGTTTTATTGACGATTATATCAAGATATTCAAAAAAGATAAAGAAGGTTTAAAAGGTATTTTTAAAGTAATTGGACAAGTTGGTTTAGGGGTTATCGTAGGTACAGTTTTGTATTTTAATCCTGCAGTAACCGTGAGAACGGATACAGGAAGAACGGATGTTTTTAAAACATCACAAAGTACAACTGTTGTTTTGCCTGCGCCTGTTGAAGAGAAATCAACAGCAACTACAATTCCTTTTGTAAAAAACAACGAATTTGATTATGCTGAATTATTAGCTTGGACAGGTGATGGATATGAAAAATGGGCTTGGTTGATTTTTATTCCAGTTGTAATTTTTATCATCACAGCCGTTTCTAACGGAGCTAATTTGACAGACGGAATCGATGGTCTCGCGGCAGGGACCTCTGCGATATCGGTGCTCGCACTCGGGATATTTACGTTCGTTTCGGGAAATATTATTTTCTCTAATTATTTGAACATTATGTATATCCCAAATTCGGGAGAAATGACCGTTTTCATATCTGCTTTTGTTGGGGCTTTGATTGGATTTCTTTGGTACAATTCTTATCCAGCATCTGTTTTTATGGGAGATACGGGAAGTTTGACAATTGGAGGAATTATAGCAGTTTTGGCAATTGCCGTTCGTAAAGAATTATTGATTCCACTATTATGCGGTATCTTTTTAGTGGAGAATTTCTCAGTGGTTTTACAAGTGAGTTATTTCAAATTTACTAAAAAGAGATACGGTGAAGGACGCAGAATTTTCTTGATGTCACCTCTTCATCATCACTATCAGAAGAAAGGATATCACGAAAGTAAAATTGTGACCAGATTCTGGGTTGTTGCCATCATGTTAGCCATTTTGTCAATTGTTACTTTAAAGTTGAGATAAATGAGATTGGTGGTTTTAGGAGGAGGAGAAAGCGGTGTAGGTACTGCGATCCTTGGGAAGAAAAAAGGATACGACGTTTTTGTATCTGATTTTGGAAAGATAAAAGAGAGTTATAAAGAAGTTCTTATCATTAATAAAATTGCTTGGGAAGAAGAACAGCATACGGAAGATTTAATTCTGAATGCCGATGTAGTAATGAAAAGCCCTGGAATTCCAGAGAAATCGCCAATCGTAAAAAAGCTGATTGCAGCGGGAATAAAAGTGATTTCGGAAATTGAATTTGCTAAGCCATATACAGAAGCGCTTACTGTTGGAATTACGGGAAGTAATGGTAAAACGACCACAACAATGTTGACGTACCACTTATTGAAATCAGCAGGATTGAATGTAGGATTGGGAGGAAATATTGGAAAAAGCTTTGCTTGGCAAGTTGCCGAAAATAAGTTTGATGCATACGTTCTTGAATTAAGCAGTTTTCAGTTGGATGGAATCATAGATTACAGGCCAGATATTGCCATAATTACAAATATCAGCCCAGATCATTTGGATCGATATGAATACAAATATGAAAATTATATCAATTCGAAGTTCAGAATAACAATGAATCAGACAGAAAGCGATTATCTGATTTATGATGCCGATGATGAAGCGAGTACAGAATGGTTAAGAAACAATACAACAAAAGCGAAATTAATTCCTTTCTCATTGACTAAAAATCTTGAAGAAGGAGCTTCTATAAATAACAACAAAATGGAAATAAAGATCAACCAAGAAGAGTTTACAATGGATACAGAACACATTGCGTTAGAAGGAAAACATAATATGAAAAATGCAATGGCAGCAAGCTCTGTAGCAAAATTGATGCAGATTAGAAATGCAACAATTCGTGAAAGTCTATCTAATTTCCAAGGTGTTGAACACCGTTTAGAAAAAGTATTAAAAATTCAGAATGTACAATATATCAACGATTCAAAAGCAACAAATGTAAACGCTACTTTCTTTGCTTTAGACAGTATGAATGTTCCAACAGTTTGGATCGTAGGTGGAGTTGACAAAGGAAATGATTACAACGAATTAATGTCATTAGTTCGTGAGAAAGTAAAAGCAATTATTTGTTTAGGAATCGATAACAGAAAAATTATCGAAGCTTTCGGAAACGTTGTTGACATTATGGTTGAGGTTAACAATATGAACGACGCAGTAAAAACTGCTCAAAGATTAACAGAAAAAGGTGACGCTGTTTTATTGTCTCCAGCTTGTGCAAGTTTCGATTTATTCGAAAACTACGAAGACAGAGGAAAGCAATTTAAACAAGCGGTTCACAACTTGTAAAAATAGTTTTAAGTTTCAAGTTTCACGTTTAGGTGGAACTTGAAACGTGAAACAAGAAAAACTTGAAACTAAAAACATGAAGGAATTAGTCAACAAATTAAAAGGAGATAGAGTAATATGGTCATTCGTGGCTTTATTAGCGCTGTTTTCGTTTATGCCTGTTTTTAGTGCGAGTAGTAATTTAGCATACATTGGTCACGGAACAGGAAATACGCTGGGTTATTTGGTAAAACATTTAGCGCACGTTTGTATTGGTTTCTTGATTATTTATTGGGTTCACAGAGTTCCATATCACTATTTTAGAGCTATTTCTAAAATTGCTTTGCCAGTAGTTTGGATTTTGTTGCTTTACACATTGTTGAAAGGAACGGTTATTGCCGGAGCAAATGCGAGTCGTTGGATACAGGTTCCTTTCATCGGAATTACGTTTCAGACTTCGACTTTGGCGGCTATCGTGCTGTTTATTTTCGTTGCCCGATATTTATCAAAAACTAAAGAAGAAAATGAGCCTTTTCAGGTGTCATTTATTCAGCTTTGGATTCCGGTTTTTATAACATTGGTATTGATTTTGCCAGCGAACTTTTCGACTACAGCGTTGATTTTTGCAATGGTTTTGATGTTGACGTTCATTGGGAAATATCCCTTAAAGCATATTGGAATTATTATTGGTTCGGGAGTTGCGATGTTGGCATTTTTCCTTTTGGTAGCAAAAGCTTTTCCAGATTCACGATTCTTTAGCAGGGTTTCGACTTGGGAAAGCCGTATCATGAACTTTACCACGGATAAGCCTGATGAAGATGATTATCAAATCGAGAAAGCAAAAATTGCAATTGCATCGGGAAGACTTGGCGGATTAGGGCCTGGGAAAAGTGTTCAGAAAAACTTCCTGCCACAATCTTCTTCCGATTTTATTTATGCCATTATTGTTGAAGAGTACGGATTAGTTGGTGGGGTTGCAATCGTGATTTTGTATTTGTTGCTTTTGTTCCGATTTGTAATCGCATCACATAAAGCCAATACACTGTTTGGAAAACTTGTCGTCGTTGGTCTCGGTTTCCCGATGATATTTCAAGCGATGATTAACATGGCAGTTGCAGTAGAATTATTGCCAGTTACAGGACAGACATTACCATTGATAAGTTCAGGAGGTAGTTCGATTTGGATGACGTGTTTAGGGCTTGGAATTATCATCAGCGTTACAAGGAAAGAGGAAGAAATTGCTGAAGAAAAAGAAGAGAAGGCAAGAAGAAAAGAAGCACTTCAAAGATTAATCGATAAAGAATTGTCTGAAGAAGATTTGCCAGCAGATGAAGTTTATGAAGAAGAACCAATGTATTCTATTGAAGATAATTCAAGAAATCCAATGAATGCGGTTTTAAATAGATAAGATTAAAATATAAGAATTTTTTAAAAAGTTGTAATTTTTAGAACGATGACAAAGTATAAATTCATACTTAGCGGAGGAGGAACAGGAGGTCATATTTATCCTGCAATTGCGATTGCAAATGAATTAAAATTACAATTCCCTGATGCCGAATTTCTTTTTGTTGGAGCCAAAGACAAAATGGAGATGCAAAAAGTGCCTCAGGCTGGTTATGAAATAAAAGGTCTTTGGATTGCGGGATTACAACGCAAATTGACTTTGCAAAATATGATGTTTCCTCTAAAATTGGCAACAAGCTTATTAGAGTCAAGAAGAATCATTAAAAAATTCAAGCCAAATGTAGTGATCGGAACCGGCGGATTTGCTAGCGGACCATTATTACAAGCGGCAGGATCGGCGGGGATTCCAACTGTTATACAGGAACAGAATTCTTTTCCGGGAATAACAAATAAATTGTTGAGCAAAAAAGCAAATGCTATTTGTGTTGCTTATGATAATTTGGAGCGTTTTTTTCCGGCAGATAAAATTGTTTTGACGGGAAATCCAGTGCGTCAGGATTTAATCGATATCAACAGCAAACGCGACGAAGCAATTGCGTTTTACAGTTTAGATCCAAACAAAAAAACATTGTTGGTTTTAGGCGGAAGTTTAGGAGCAAGAAGAATCAATCAGTTAATTGAAAAAGAACTGCAAAATTTTCTTTCACAAGATGTTCAGATTATATGGCAATGTGGAAAATTATATTTTGAAGATTATAAAAAATACAATCAGCAAAACGTACGAGTTGTTGATTTCATTGAAAGAATGGATTTTGTTTACGCCGCAGCCGATGTGATTATTTCAAGAGCTGGCGCGTCATCAGTATCAGAATTATGTATTGTTGGAAAACCAGTAATATTTATTCCGTCGCCAAATGTGGCCGAAGATCATCAAACAAAAAATGCTCAAGCAATTGTAGATGCGAAAGGTGCAATTTTGTTGAGGGAATCTGAATTGGATGGGGAATTCAGTATTGTTTTTGAAGCGTTACTGAAAGATGAAGGAAAACAAAAACAGTTGAGTGATAACATTAAAAAACTTGCAAAACCGAAGGCAACACAAGATATTGTGGCTGAGATTGTGAAGTTAATTAAATAGGCTGTAAGCCGTAAGCAATAAGCTTTAAGCTTATTGTTTTGAAAAAAAACCGCAGTAGTCAGCTTTAAGCCTAAAGCGTACTGCCTAAAGCAAAAAAAAAATGAATTTAAATCAAATACAAAACGTTTATTTTATAGGTATCGGAGGCATCGGAATGAGTGCTCTGGCTCGTTATTTCAAATATATTGGAAAACAGGTTTCAGGTTACGACAAAACGCCATCAATGCTTACAAGTGAATTGATTGAAAGCGGCATTGATATTCATTTTGAAGACAATATTAATTTGATTCCTGCTGATTATTTTGTTGAAAATACATTGGTGATTTTTACTCCAGCAGTACCAAAATCACATTCAGAGTGGAATTATTTTATTGAAAGAAATTATGAAATTAAAAAACGTGCCGAGGTTTTAGGAATTATTACTAAAGACACTTTTAGTTTCGCTGTTGCCGGAACACACGGAAAAACAACAACATCGAGTATTCTAGGTCATATTTTATATGAAAGTGGTGCTGATGTTACGGCGTTTGTGGGCGGAATTGTAGAAAATTATAATTCAAATTTAATTGGAACCGGAAAAACGGTAACAGTTGTTGAAGCAGATGAATTTGATAGATCGTTCTTGCATTTGCATCCAAATATTGCGTGCGTAACCTCTATGGATGCAGACCATTTGGATATTTATGGAACGAGCGATGCGATTCAAGACTCTTTTAGAGAATTTGCCTCAAAAGTAGAAGATAAAAATCATCTTTTTATCACCAAAGAATTGCCTTTAGAGGGCGTTCAATGCGCGATAAATGAAGATGCTGTATATAAGGCGTATAATGTTCGAATTGAAGATGGAAGCTATGTTTTTGATGTTCAAACTCCATCAGAAATAATAAAAGATCTTCATTTTGGATTGCCTGGTAAACACAATTTGATGAATGGATTGATGGCTATTGCGATGGCTAAAACGTACGGCACCCCGACCGACTCTATCGCAAAAGCCATTGCTTCATTCAGAGGGATCAGAAGACGTTTTTCTTATCAGATAAAATCAGATAAGTTAGTTTATATAGATGATTATGCACATCATCCAACAGAAATAAATGCTGTTCATCAAGCAGTTAGGGAGTTGTATCCGGGCAAAAAAGTTTTGGCTATTTTCCAACCGCATTTGTTTAGCAGAACGAAAGATTTTGTGGATGGATTTGCAGAAAGCTTGTCTCAGTTTGACGAAGTATTTTTAATGGATATTTATCCTGCAAGAGAACTTCCGATGGAAGGTGTAACTTCAGAGTGGCTTTTGGGCAAAATGACAAATTCGAACAAAAAAATTGTTGCAAAAGAAGATTTATTGGCAAAAATCAAAGCCAATGATGCACCAATAATTGTAACAATAGGAGCAGGTGATATTGGAGAAATGGTACCATCAATTAAAGAGATGCTAAATGAAAATATTTAATTGGACAAATATTAGATTAGTACTTATTTTCGGACTAGTTCTTTTTCTATATTCCTTCGCGCAACACCGAAATGGAGATAGAAAATTGAAAAAATCTGTGGTTGTTTTTGTAGGAGAAAATGCTCTTTTTGTCAAAGCAGAAACGGTTAATAAATTGTTGATAGAAAATAAAAGAGACGCTTCCAGTATTAGAAAAGATGAAGTAGATTTGAATAAGATAGAAAAAACCCTTGATTCGCAAGACATGATTGAGAAGTCAGATGTTTTTGTAAGTATCGACGGTGTTCTAAAAGCGGTAGTAAAACAGAAGACACCAATAGCAAGGATTCTTGATGGTGACCGATCTTTTTATATTGACTATGAGGGTGGTAAAATGCCCTTGTCAGACAATTTTACGGCGCGAGTTCCTCTTGTTTCAGGGGCAATAAATGAAAAAAATAACGAAGATTTAGCTGCTTTATTTCGCACAATTTATGACGATGCGTTTTTGAAAAAAAACATCATTGCAATACAAATTATGCCTAATGGCAGCCTAAAAATGTTTAATCGAAATTATGATTACTTCATAGATTTCGGTAGAACGATGAATGTTGATAAGAAATTTAGAAACTATAAAGCGTTTTTTCAAAAAGCAGTTTTAGATAGTTCGTTATACAAATACAATAAGATTGACCTTAGGTTTACGGAACAAGTAGTTTGCACAAAATAATAGAAAATGGAAAAAGATAACATTGCAGTAGGTCTAGATATTGGAACGACAAAGATAGTTGCCATGATAGGCAAGAAGAACGAGTATGGCAAATTGGAAATTTTGGGTATTGGAAAATCCAAAAGTCTAGGAGTTGCGAGAGGAGTTGTAAACAACATCACGCAAACTATTCAATCAATCCAGCAAGCAATACTTGAAGCAGAAAACAATTCAGGTTATAAAATAAAAGATGTAGTTGTTGGTATTGCCGGTCAACACATCAGAAGTATTCAACATACAGATTACATCAGCCGCAGTAATCCGGAGGAAGTAATTGGCGAAAAAGATATTCAGCTTTTAATTGATCAGGTAAATAAATTGGCAATGTTGCCAGGTGAAGAAATCATTCACGTTTTGCCTCAAGAATTCAAAATCGACGGACAATCTGAGATTAAAGAACCAATCGGAATGTACGGCGGAAGATTGGAATCTAGTTTTCACGTTGTAGTTGGACAGGCATCTTCAATCAGAAATGTGGGAAGATGTATTCAGAGTTCAGGAATCGAATTGTCTGGATTGACATTAGAGCCATTGGCTTCGGCAGATGCAGTTTTAAGTCAAGAAGAAAAAGAAGCCGGTGTTGCATTGATTGACATCGGAGGTGGAACGACAGATTTAGCCATTTTCAAAGATGGAATCATTCGCCACACTGCTGTAATCCCTTTTGGAGGAAATGTAATTACAGATGATATTAAAGAAGGCTGTTCGATTATCGAAAAACAAGCTGAACTTTTAAAAATAAAATTCGGATCGGCTTGGCCAGGAGAAAATAAAGACAACGAAATTGTTTCTATTCCAGGTTTAAGAGGACGAGAGCCAAAAGAGATTTCGCTTAAAAATTTATCAAAAATCATCCATGCACGTGTGGTGGAAATTATTGAGCAGGTTTTTGCAGAAATCAAAGCTTACGGACACGAAGATCCACGCAAAAAATTGATTGCCGGAATCGTTTTGACAGGAGGAGGCGCTCAATTGAAACATATAAAGCAATTAGTAGAGTATATTACTGGAATAGACACCAGAATTGGATATCCAAACGAGCATTTAGCAGGAAACTCCAGTGAAGAAATTTCGAGCCCATTGTTTGCAACAGCTGTTGGTTTAGTAATGAACAGCATCGAAAACAGTACACAAAGTGCTGTTAGAATGGAAATTGTAAATGAACAGCCGAAAATTGTATACAGAAATGCACCACCGCCAGTTCAACAACGATACGAAGTAGAAGAAAACTACGTTGAAAGAGTAGAAACTATTGAAGAGCCTAGAGAAACAGTTAGGGCAAACAAGGTGGAAGCAGAATCTACAGAAACAAAAATTAGAAGATCATTTTTTGACAGATATGTCGATAAAATCAAAGATTTTTTAGACAACGCTGAGTAATATAATAAACGAAAAGGATTACTTTTTGCCCCAAGTCAAGAAGTAAAAAATGTACTAAATAAGAATTAAAAACCAAAAAGATGATGAGCAACTCAGAATTTGGAAGTATTTCATTTGATTTACCAAAAAACCAATCAAATGTAATCAAAGTAATAGGTGTAGGTGGAGGAGGTAGCAATGCTATCAACCATATGTTTAAACAAGGTATTAAAGGCGTTGATTTCATCGTTTGTAATACGGATCAGCAAGCGCTTCAAAATAGTTCGGTGCCTAACAAGATTCAGTTAGGTATGAATTTGACTGAAGGTCTTGGTGCAGGAGCAAATCCTGATGTAGGACAGCAGTCTGCTATTGAAAGTATTGCTGATATCGAAAAAATGTTGGATCGCAATACTAAAATGGTATTTATTACTGCTGGTATGGGTGGTGGTACAGGTACAGGTGCCGCTCCAGTTATCGCACAATTAGCAAAAGAAAGAGAAATCTTAACAGTAGGTATCGTGACGATTCCGTTTCAATTTGAAGGGAAAGTTCGTCAGGAGCAAGCGCTTTTAGGAATCGAAAAATTACGCAAACAAGTTGACTCTTTGATCGTAATTAACAATAATAAATTAAGAGAAGTTTATGGAAATCTTGGTTTCAAAGCTGGATTCTCAAAAGCTGACGAAGTTTTGGCAACTGCCTCAAGAGGTATTGCTGAAGTAATTACGCACCACTATACTCAAAATATCGATTTACGCGATGCTAAAACAGTTTTGGCAAACAGCGGAACTGCGATTATGGGATCTGCGGTGTCTGAAGGTGAAAACAGAGCAAAAGATGCTATTGTATCTGCACTGGATTCTCCATTGTTGAATGACAATAAAATTACAGGAGCCAAAAACGTATTGTTGCTTATCGTTTCTGGATCTAATGAAATAACGCTTGATGAGATTGGAGAAATCAACGATCACATTCAGGCAGAGGCTGGTTACAATGCAAATATTATCATGGGAGTTGGTGAAGACGAAGCTCTTGGTGAGGCTATTGCTGTAACTATTATTGCGACTGGTTTTGATGTTGAACAACAAAACGAAATCGTTAATACAGAGCCAAAGAAAATTATTCACACGTTAGAAGATGAACAAAGAAGCGTTCACAATTTAACAAACAAACCGCTTGCATCTTTTGATTTGAATGCAGAAACACCTATTGCAAAATCTGAAGATAAAGTTGTTTTTGATCTAATGGAAGATACGGTTGCTCCCGTAGTTCAAACTCCAGTTGCTCCGGTAACACCACCAACAATCAATCAAGAAGAATTGGTAGTGATGTCTGAGTTTATCAAGAATCTTGATGTAACTTTTGAAATCGTTTCGCCAATTACAGATATCGATTTTAAAATTTCTACTCCAGAAGTGCCAGCTTACCAAGAAGTAAAACCGGTACAGCAAAGAACTTTTGAAAAAGAAGAACAAACGACTTTTTCATTTGATTTGCCACTTTTTAGAAGTGAGCCTGAGGTGAAAAAAGAACCAGTTGCAGAGCAAGAGACTAAAATTATGTTTGAGTTGACAAACGAAACTCGTAACATTAAGGTAAATGATCCAGTTTCATTTGTTCCGGTAACTGAACTTTCTGATAACGGAATCATCAAATATTCTCTAGAAGAATATATGGAAGTGGAAAATGATTTAATGGCGTCTAAACCAGTTGAAAAAGTGGTTGAAGATACTGTGCCAGAAGAATTGAACATTACTTTGAAACCAAGAGTTGATTTTGCTAGTCAAGCAGATTATACAACAACGGCTGAAGTTTCTCCAATGGAATTGACAATTGAAGAAACATTGCGTTTGCGTGCTGAAGAGAGAAGAAAGAAACTAAAAGAATTTAATTATAAATTCCACAATAATGTTTCAAGAATTGATGAGTTGGAAAAAGAGCCAGCTTACAAAAGATTAGGAATCGATTTGTCAAATTCTCAATCTAGCAACACTAATTCTAGAATTTCTGTTGGAACAGACAGCAACAACGATTTGCAATTGCGTTCAAATAATTCATTTTTGCACGACAACGTAGATTAGTTTTCAAAATCTTAATATAAGGATGACCCGAAAATTGGATTTAATTTTCGGGTTATTTTTTTTATCTTCGCACAGAATTTAGAAATTTGACTTCCTAAACAGATTTTTAGAGTGAATCTTAATTTCGGTTCGAACGGAGTCGAGAACAAATTCCAAATTAATACAACAATTAATAGGCTTTGGCTTATTTTAAATAAAACATAAACATGAGTTTACAAACACAAATCATGGACGAAATCAAAACGGCCATGAAAGCAAAAGATACTGTAGCTTTAGAAGCTTTAAGAGCTGTTAAATCTGAATTATTATTAGCTTCAACTGCTTCTGGATCTAAAGAAGATTTATCTGAAGATGATGAAATTAAATTACTTCAAAGATTGGTTAAAACTCGTAAAGAAAGCGCAAGAATCTTTACAGAGCAAAACCGTCCTGATTTAGCTGAACCAGAATTGGCTCAAGTAGCAGTAATCGAGAAGTTTTTACCAGCTCAATTAAGCGAAGAAGAAGTAGAAGCTGTAGTAGCAAAAATCATTGCTGAAACAGGCGCTTCTGGAATTGCTTCAATGGGTAAAGTAATGGGATTAGCATCTGCTCAATTAGGCGGAACTGCTGAAGGGAAAACCATTTCTACAATTGTGAAGAAATTACTTTCGTAATAAATTCCAATATTGGAAATTCCAAATTTCAAATTGGAAACTCAATAAAAAAATTCCAAATTCCAAGTTTAAAATTAGAATTTGGAATTTAAAAAATTGAAATTTTAAATCATGACCTCGTAGTTCAACTGGATAGAATATCAGATTTCGGCTCTGAGGGTTGGGGGTTCGAACCCCTCCGGGGTCACTATAAAAAAAATGAAAGCCTGCAAAGTGTATACTTTGCAGGCTTTTTTTGGTTCGAAAATTATTATCTAAAATTTTATTTTTTTGCAATATCAATGTTTACGGCAAATTTTGGTTCGAATGCCGTCAAGTCTCCAAATTTCTAATTATTTGCATATTGAAGATAAAGTTATTAAGTTCACTTTATCAAATAATAGTCTGCTAGATTGATTTGACATAAACTGACTCTGTTTCACAATAAAAAGTAAATGCAAAAAGAATATTCTACAAACTTAACATATCACTATAATTCCTATTTTGGAATTGTTGGAAAAAAAATGAAATGGGAAATAGGTCCTACATGGAAAACCCATCCTGAGTTCTTCGTTTTAGAATTTACTCCAAATAAAGTTCACAACATGTGGACATATTGTAGTGTTGGAATGTCAGCTGATTTAATAGATGATAACTTAATTGAGTTAGTTATTTATTCTCCCAGACAAGATAACTCTTTGGTTGAATTATTGACTGTTCATGCCTCTCATCATCATAGACTGACACCTTTTAATATTCACCATACCTCTAATATTGGAAGACCTTGGCTTGAAAATTCTATCTGTGACCATGCATTTATTTCGTTACCTTATCATGATGGAGAGAATCTAGAAATTTTTCAATTTGAAAAAAAGGTAATTCATTGCTATTGGCTTATTCCAATTACACAAATGGAAAGAGATTATAAAATTGAGCATGGTTGTGAGGCATTAGAAGAATTGTTCGAGGAGAAACAACTGGATTATTTAAATCCATTAAGAAAATCCTTAGTTTAAAAGATTATAATCAGAAATTTTAAATAAAAAAAAATTATGCTATTTGGACTATTTAAAAGTTTAGATGAAAAAGTTAGAGAAGATAAAGAAAACTTGATTTCTAAGTTAAAATCTTCTGATGCAAAGACTCTAATTATTGAAATGGGAAGCAAAAATTTTATTTCAAATAATATCATTAAAAAGCAGAAACGAGACCAATCTCTTGGAAGTGAAGATTATTCTAGTTGGTTTGCTTACAGGATTTCGGATGAATTAAGTGACCCATCCTTAAAGCCAGAACTTATCGAATTACTTAAAGACAAAGATTTTTTTCAATATAAACAATACGTTTTAAGATGTTTAAGCAGTTTGTGCGTAAACTGTAAAGATTATGAACTTTTTGACTTTTTGATTTCAGAACTCGAAAAAACTGACAAAGAAGAAGTAATTACAACCGTTTTAAGCAGACTGAATGAATTAAGAAAACCAGCCACGCTCAATATTGATTATCTTAAACAATTACTATTAACGGGAACTTATCAGAATAGGATTGATGCACTTAATGCCTTAAAAAACTCAGAACATAAAGATTTAGAAGAGATTTTAATATTAAAACTGAAGACTAGTGATCAGCATACTAAATGTATGATTTGTGCAACCCTTAGATCTACTGGAACAACAAAATCATTAGAAACGTTGAAGGCAGAATTTAAAAGAACAAGAAGCAATGATTTAAAATATTTCATTGAAAGTGCAATAGATGAAATAAATGAGCGAGAAAATAGTAGAATCTAAACATTTAAGTACCAACCAAAATCTTTAAATCTTCTAACAAAAGGTTCGAATTCTGTACCGTAAAGGTCACTAAAAAAGCCTATTTCGTTTTGAAATAGGCTTTTTTTTATGTTTTGTCTCGTCCATTTTTTTAACAAAGAGAACTAAATAAATTTATCTTATTTTTTTTACTAGACTTAATACAACTGTTTTATTTTTCCATCTTTTACAATATACAACCCATCTTCACACATGATATATACATTAAATTTGGTTTTTTTAATATTTGCAAACCAGCCAGGGAGTTTATATTGTTTCAATATTTTATCATCTATTAACTGCCCGTAATATCCATATTGCATCCCAGTTTTCCCATCTGTTCCATTTCCTGAAATATGCACAATGTTGTCTTTTTGAAGAATTTCACTAACTTCACTGCATAAATCTAGATAAGCTAATGTGTCAGTTTTAGTTTTATTTTTTTTGTAGAGCTTCAAATTATCACTTACACCATATGGATAATTAACTACATCTCTTCTATATTCCGTTTCTGGTATCGTTTTTACATATACCCAATCTTTCATATAATCAGTCCCTTGAAATTTGTAGACTTTATTTTCATATGTACGAATACAAAGCTGCTCCTTTGGATTTGAAATTATTTCCATTGGAAAAAAAATTCTAGTATCAAAAGTTATTGTTTCCCAAGAATTTCCAAAATCTTTTGAAATATGCATTCGAGAATAATCCGATTCGTGAATTCCTATCCAACTATCAATTCCAACAAGAATCTTTTTGTCAGTAAAAGTTATATCCTTAAACATCAATGATGTTTTAATATTTTTCCAAGTTTTTGCGCCATTTATCGAATACATTAATTCAAAATACCTACAGGCAATAACAGAGTCTTTTGAAATATCAATAATATTATTGACATACCTATTTTCCTTTTTTGAAAGTTTAGCAGTTGTATCCCCTATAGTTTTTACTATATCAGTTGTACTTTTAAAAGTTTCTTTTTTAACTTCCAGTTCATTTATTGCGTTCTTTTTACAACTAATTGCAAAAAACAAAATAACTAAATATACCCTATATTGTCTTTTCATAAAAAAACAGTTAACCTATTTATATAGCTAATATATCACTATTTTAAAAGATAAAACTAATAAACATTATTCAAGATTTTTAAATCTTCTCGTAAACGGTTCGAATTCTGTACCGTCAAGGTCACTATGAAATTGAAAAGCCTGAGAATTTATATTCTCAGGCTTTTTTATTGATTAAAAAAATCATATTTCCATTAAAACTATTGCCCAAATCCATTGTAGTTGCTTTTATGTGTTCAGACTTTCATTTAGTTATCTCTCAATTTTCGTCAATTTAATACTATCTGTGACGCTTCTAAATCCATGTAAATATTCATTTTTTATATGATATTTTGTGGAATCGGTTGTCAAATAATACTCGTTACCTTTTGTAATAAATTTGCCATCCAAAAAACTAGTTGATGAACCTGGATTTACACTTTCACTAATGCTAAAAGTATTTTCTAGTTTCCAATGTGTTATTTCAAATACTGTATCTTTGATACTAAATGTCCAACTTTCAGCTATTTTTTTTGTGTGTCTCTCAATTCCATTTTTAAATAAGAAATACATTAAGACAGCAGAAATGATAGAGTTAATTACAAAAATCTTCGAATACTCTTTTTTGATAAAATATAGAAGAAAAGCAATAACAAGGTTTATTATGATTACTGCCGGAACGACTAGTATTATTGCTATGGAAATACTCTGATCTGGGTCGTTTTCTTTTACCCAAAACCAAATAACGATAAAGTCAATTATCGTTAGCAATAGTATTTTTATAAATAACTTCATTTTTCTTTTTTAAAAGTCAATGTTTACAAATAATTTCGGTTCGAACCCTGCCATATATTTCCAATTTCTGAAATTATATTTTTGTTTATCCTGTAGGGAGATGCAAAATCTTGTTTTAATTTTAAAAATAAATTTGAATAGAGGAAGTTTTATTTTAAATCTCACCTCTCTTATTATTCGATATTTTCAATTTGTCCACTTTTATATAGTTTGTTAATTATTACTTGTAACTCTTGCCATTCTATATTTTTTGCTTCGTTTTTATACCTTTCAGTTGATCGCATAAAAGACCAAAGAAACCAAGCATTGATATGGCCAAATTCTGGAGGGTTACTTAAAACAACTTCGACTGTTTGTTGATGTTTTTTGTTGTAAAAGCGACATTCTCCACCATGAAAACAATAATTCCAACGTTCTGATAGTTTTCCTTTTCTTGGAATATTTTTATTACTTCGAGATATTAATTGGGTATAATCATCTATTTTATTTATGTCAAGATCAAATTTTTTTCCAAGTTCAAACATTAAATTTTTCCCTTGAATTCGATAATCAACAATGGCTTGTTTTATGATATTAGAATCAACTTTGGTTGTGTTGAAAAAGTTTTTAAACCAATTTTGTATCATTTTAAAATAAGTTGTTCGATTTCCATTTTTTGAGAAAAAGTCGGGTATAAGTTGCATGTATGCAATTTTAAGATTCTCAAAAATAAGATTTTACTTTATTTTCATCCATTCAAATTTCCCTTGTTGTTCTACAATAATGCTTATGACTTTTCCATTTGTAATTTTGAACTCGCATTTAATATCAAGGAGATTTTTTAGTTGAAATTGTGTTTCAGATTGAAAAATTAGCGGAACAGAACCCTGTCCTGAGATATTAGCGCTTAAACCATCCTTTACCTTTGTAATAGTAATGGTTCTTTTGGGCTCAGAAGTCAAACTATAAACTCCGATGTAGGTTTTTAAAACATCGTCATTCAAAATGGTTTCTTTTTGCAATGATTTTCTCAATAGAATTTCAGGAACTTTTATTGAAAGTTCATCCCTTGGTGCATTTTCAGAATTGAAAAGTAATACAATGTAAAGTTGTTGATCCGGAAAATAGGCTTCGTAGGTAAGGAAACCGTTTTTAGCGCCTCCATGATCAATTCTTTTCAGGCCATTTATTTCGGTAATATTCCATCCAAATCCGTAGTTTGTTGATGTTCCATCTTTAAGTTTAAAAGGGGTAAAAGCCAAATCCAGTAATTCCTTTTTTAGAATTTTATAAGATAAAAGACCAGCTTGCCATTTTTGTAAATCTATTGATGTGGAAAGCAAACCACCAGCAGCATAACCAATAGTTGCGCTCCAAAATTCAACTTTTCCGTATTGATCTCCAGCTTTAAAATATCCAGATGAGCGATTATTTATAATTTTTTCATCGCTGTCATAATATGTATCTGTCATTTCCAATGGAATAAAAATATTTTCAGATAAATATTCTGAGTAAGTTTTGCCGCTGACTTTCTCAATTATGTATCCTAAAAGAATATAATCGGAATTGCAATAGGCATATTTTGTTCCTGGCTCATATTCCAAAGGAATGTTCTTGAAAATGTTTATCAATTCACTCGGTGTATAATCAAGTCTTTCGCCATATTTCTGTCCTGTATCGACATGTAGATAGTCTTTTAGACCAGACGTATGAGATAATAAATTTTCGATTAAAATATTGTTTGCAGGAAAATCTGGAATGTATTTTTGGACATTATCGGTCAATGCAATTTTTCGCTGGCTTACTAACTGAAGAATGGAAATTGCGGTGAATTGTTTGGTAATAGAAGCTAAGCTGAAGACAGTTTGTGGCTTTGCTGGTACATTTAATTCTAGGTTTGCACTACCAAATGCCTTTTCGTAAATTATTTTCCCATTTTGCGATACAAGTACAGAGCAACCTGGCGTTTTAGAAGAAAAATGCGATGTGAAAAGTTGATCCAGTTCTTTTTCTGATTGGAAATTTTGACAATAACTGTTTAGGCACAAGAAAAAGAAAACAGTCTGAGTGAATAATCGTTTCATTTTTGTTTCGTTTTTTGCGTTTAACACTTTGTAGATGTCTCTAAATATATTGCAAGAGAAAATCTTTCATATGATTGTTTCAAAAATGTTATGAATAAACAAGTTACTTTCTAAACTCATTTTTATTTAAGATTGTTTCTTAGAATTCTTAAACAAAATAAAAATCGAAAAGAAAAATACAGCAAGGTAAACAAATGCTAAGGCTGGCTTCTCAAATTTTAATGTTTCAAAGTCGAATTGCTTAAACAATACGACCCCCAAAATGATTGCGATAATCGAAAAAGTAAATCGTAATGCACCTTTATTTTCCATGTTTAAATGTTTTAGTAGAAATTAAAATTCTTTTCTGGTTATAAAGCTAATATAATGAAATATTTAATTCTGTTTTTATATTTTAGCAAAGTAGAGAATATTGAAGTTTCTGATCCCCAAATCAATTTTAAAATATGCTTGCATTCTTTTTTATCGGAATTTTGATTGCTCTTGCTTTGCTAGTAATTGTATTCAGAATTATTGAACCTATTTATTTATTGATATTCAACAAGCCCCTGTACTTGTTTTGGTATCCAATTTTGCAACATATCGATCCGAAAGATAAAACCATTTTAGGACGAGAATTCCCGTATTATTTAAATTTATCGGACAAAAAGAAAAGGTATTTTGAGCACCGTGTGAAATGTTTTATCAAACATTATAAGTTTGAAGGCAAAGACATTGAAGTTACACAGGAAATGAAAGTAATTATTGCTGGGACTTATGTAATGTTGACTTTTGGAATGCGGAATTATCTGCTAGAATTGTTTGAAAATATTATTATTTACCCAACATCCTATTATTCGAGAATTAATGACGCTTATCATAAAGGAGAATACAATCCGAGGATGAAAGCGGTTGTTTTTTCTTGGGAAGATTTCCATAGCGGACATTCAACAAAAGATAATATTAATTTGGGATTACACGAGTTTGCCCATGTTTTGCATTTTTATTCCCGAAAAAGTTCAGATCCAGGCGCAGTTATTTTCTATGATGAATTTAGCGAAATAGAAAAGTATTTCGATGACGAATATTTGTCTAATATGCTTAAGGAAAGACATTATTTTAGAGATTATGCCTATACCAATAAGTTTGAGTTTCTGGCCGTAATTCTAGAGCATTTTTTTGAAACTCCGGAAATTTTTAAAAAAGAATTTCCAGAGCTGTTTGAACGCGTCAGATTAATGATTAATTACAAAGAAATATAGAAGCTTTTATTTCTTCGAAAAAATATTCTCTACAACCCAAGCCGGGCCGATTAGTAAAAACTGCAGATCTTTTAAGAAAGAAGGTTTTTTGCCTTCGATATTATGACCATAAAATTGCCCAATCCAAGCGATTACAAATACGCCAATTGAAAACATCCATAAAGGCACAAACTGACCGATGTAATAATTTAAAACCAAACAAATACCCGAGAAAATGGCAATTTTAACCGCCATGGTAATTGATAATCTAATATAAAAAACAAGAACAAAAAGCAGAACCACAAAGGCCCAGTTTTCGATTATAGGCATTTTTAAATTTAAAGAATTTGAGATGATTCCGTTTGGAATACTCATTAGCAGACCAACAATCGAAAAGAAAATTGCCGGTACGCAAACGTAATGTATTGCTTTGTTTTTTGGGTTTTGATGACTTACGGCATATTCAGCAAACCATTGATCTAATGTTCTCATTTTTTGTGGTTTTAATAGTTAGTTGACGTAAATCTAATGAAATTTCTTTTTGCTTTTTCGTTTGGTAATTGTAGAAAGGAATTTCTCTCGCAGATTCTGGACATTTAATGGATTTTCTTTTTTAAATTAAAATCTGCTACATCTACAAAATCGACGTGAAATCAAATTTAGATTTTTTGAGGAACGTTATACTCAAAAACATTATCCCATAATTCATCAATTGTAATGAGTGATTCCCTAACTGGAAGAACGGTCCATTTTCCGTTATTTTCAATACCAAGACCAATGCTTTTTAATTTGAATAAAGCATCATTGACATCAAAATCCAAATCGGTTTTTAATTGGGTTTTAAACCAAGATTCAATCTCATCATCAAGCTCTTTGGCGGTTAGCGGTTTGTCGCTTTTATATAAAAATGAATACGCCAAAATAGTTTCTTTCATAACTTCTTCTTCAGAAGAATTTAAGAGCGAATAAAATGCACCACTGTTATTTCCGAGATTCTTGAAATACAAGCTATCAGAAAGCAATTTAGAATAGCGGATTTTTTTATTTATAAAATTATTGTATTGACGAAAACAATATGCAGCTAAAATTCCCAATGCAATCAAACCTTGATTTAATGAAGTTTTACTGTTTAATAGATCTATAGTTTCGCCTGTTTCATAAGCATTAGACATGTTGATTAAAGCAGGAATTACTTTGGCGCTTAACAACGAAATTCCACCAAAAATTCCTGGAACCCACAGCAACATTTTATCCTTGATTGACATTCTCGGAATTGCATTTGGGAAAATAGTTTCAAGATCATTTTTTGGAACACGCTTAAAGATTTTCAACGCAATCGAACCGGGATCAATTGGCATTTTGCCTAATTTGACTTTCTTTTTGTTTAGAAAATCTTCGTCGCTGTAGTTCAAATAAACCAAGACACGATCGTAATATTCAATTTCGATTTCTTTTTTCCAAAAGAAATATTTTTTGATTTTTTCCTTTGCTTTATGATGCCCACGTGCATAAAGTTCGAAATCTTTGAAAGCGTTGAAATCAATGGAGAGATTTAACCCAATCAAATCAGAATCATTGAATGCCTCATCCAGTGCTTTCTGATCAATTTTGTAATAATTCCCGCGTTCTAAAACCTGAAGTAATGTTTCTTTGAATACCGAAAAATCACTTTTGCCAATAAATTGCTTACGTTCTTTTTTGCTTAAATCTGGATCAAACAGAGCATAGTTTTGTTTTAAATTCTTGTTGAGATTAAAAGATTCGTAATGATAATAGTGTTCGATAATGTCAAACAATTTTTTTAAATCAGTTTCTTCTTCAGTGTTTTTAGCAAAAGCAGCGATTTGCTGTTCCAATAAAAAATCTTTGTTGAACGGGATATAATGTTCTAAGGTCATGTTGATTTCTGGGCTTTTATGCGTGGCATTTACAGAACACAAAAATACTGCCTGAAATTCGATTTCTAAAAAGTTTTTTAGTGATTTTACTTCTTGAATTGTAAAGTTTTAAGTTTTTTTTCTCGCAGACTCAGCAGATTAGACAAATTGAAAGTATTAAAATATTTTTATTAGAATAATCCGCTACAGTTGCTGAATCTGCGGGAATATTTAACAACATCAAAATAGTTGAAATAAAAAAGTGAGATTTAAATCGGTTCCAGCGATTTAAGATCCCACTTAAAAGTTCCAAAAAAAAGTGACAAAATTTACCTGATTTCTTTATCAGAAATCTTATTCTACAAGAATAAATGATTAGGCAAGTTTAATATAAAATAAAATTGTGACGATGCGTATTTATACCTGTTTTTGTGATTGAATATAAAGTATTAGTCATTTGATTGATTTTTGATAGTGAATAGCATTAAAAATCAAATCCCGAAAAGATAGGTCTTTCAGGATTTGAATCTCAAAATAACATTCATTCATATTTTAAATTATTCGATATAAAATAGAATTCTTTTGGCTCTGTTAAATCGCGCTATATCTAGTTTAATGTTTTTTTTATAAGATGCGAAACAATGTCGCGATGTGCTTTCTCCATCAATAAATAGTCTTTCTTTATATTGTCTGCTTTAATTCCTTGTACAGTACCTTTTACGCACTGTCTAATATAATATTTTGAGACTCCATATTTTAAAAACAAAGCCTCTAGTATAGTAGAATTGTAGGAATTATAGTTTTTTGTCTTACTTTTGTCCATTGTTTAGTTTGTTTTAAATAGTGAAACAAATATAGATGATAATTTTCAACAAAAACAATTATTTTGAAAATAATTTCGTACAAAAATGAGTGCAGTTCTAGATAATATAAAATGTTTGGCTGATAATGAAGGGATTGGAATTACAAAGCTAGAAGAAAAAATTGGTGCTAGCAAAGGTGTCTTATCACGTGCTATTGCTAAAAATAGCGATATTCAAGTAAAATGGATCAGTAAAATTGTTGAAATATATCCACAATATAGCTGTGAATGGTTGATAAGAAATGAAGGCCCTATGTTGAGACGAACTGCAAATTTACAATCTGAAACTACAAATCAAGATTTTTCATCACATTATAAAGATCTCGCTGATTCCCGAAAAGAAACCATCGAAAGCCTGAAAAAAGAAATCTTGTATTTAGAAGATAAGGTTGCCGTTTATAAGAAAAAAGAAGAATAATCTCATTTGACATTAATTCTTAGTCTTTTTTTTCATTAAATAATAATAGACATTTGAGTCTCCTTCCGTCAAAATGTTTGCACTTACAAAATCATATCCATTTGCAGACATGAAATTCAGAGCGTCAATGATTGAGTTGAAAATTAAAACTTGTCCGTTTTCATCTTTGATGCGCGAAATCTCGGCATTGTTCGAAAGAAGTTTTGTTTTTTGCCCGATGTCGATTGAAATATTCAATTTTGAAGTCATAAATCGGGAAGTTCCAATAATCTGTAAATAATCAACATTAAGTTCTTTAATCGGAATGCCGTTTATGGTTTGTCCAAAACTTGCCAAGCTGCATGATAAAGCGAAAAAAAGTAGTAGTTTGTTCATTTTCTTTAAATTAAGATTAACATGTTTGTTAATCTCAAAAAAGATGCCGATTTGTAAACTAAATCTGTAATTCTAACCAATTAGTACATTTTGATAAAAAAAAGCTGCAAATTAAGATTACAGCTTTTTGGAAATTCTTTTTGTGTTTAATTAATTGGCTATATAAACATTATCTTGGTTAATTTTAATCTTATTTTCAGGTTTTTTGTACCATTCTGCAAAAGTATTGTATGCGTCTTCATTTTCAGATTTCCAATCGTTGAATTCAGTTTCGGCACCCAATTGAAAAAGATATCGGCTGTAAATATCCAAAAAGTCAAGATCAAGCAACTTTTTTTGATATTCTAACAACACGTTAGGATATTTTTTGAAATCTTTTTTAAAATAAAGCTTGATGAACTCTGTTCTTATCCTAGCAAGAGAATTCAGATTAATTTCATTTTGCCCCACAGTAGCCAATATAAAGTTGCTGCCGAAATAACTGCAAAAAGGAAGTTTCGTTCCTTTATCATTTATGGTATTTGCATCGATTACAATATTGCAAAGATCAATTTTAGTGTTATTACCATTAAAAGTTATGCTGTTTTTATAAGTTTCATAAAGCTTTTTACTCATGTTTTGTGTACGTTTTGTTGTTCGTTCTAAATTCATGAAAATTTCGCCATATAGTAAGCCGGTAAGTTTATCATTTGAGTTTAAATATAAAAGTGCAGCTCGGTAATAATTAGAAGGATACATAGGATCGACTTCGATTCCTTTTTCGAAATAAGAAATAGCATTTCCATATTTTTCTTGTCCCTCCATAACGACTCCTTTTTCTAAGTATAATCGTCCTGCATTTGGGAATTTTTTTAAGCCTTCGTCATAAACACGTATCGCTTTTTCAGGCTGTCCGACATAATCATAAGCATTTCCCAATAATTGGTAATAATCAGCTTGCAGTCCGTTGTAGTTTTTGATTTTTTCAAGTTGATCTACAGCGTTTTGATATTCTTTTTTGTAGGTATAAGCTAATGCGATTTCGTATGGATAAGCATGATCTGTAGGATCTACTTTTTCACATTCTTTTAGCATTGCAATACTTTCGTCATATTGGCCAGCATCCATAAGTTTTACAGCGGTGTAGATTTCTTGGCATTTGAATTCTTTCTTTTGAGCCTGTAAGTTTAAAACAAAACAAAATAAACTGAATGTTAAAAGATGTTTTTTCATTTTTAAAGGTTAGTGGTTAGTTAAACAAATATGGATATTTTCTGCGTCTTATTTTTACGGAAAAACATAATTTTTTTGTTTGACTTTTTTTTTGAAGAGAAAAATAATTTTAGAATGTAAACTCTTATAGAGATTTAATTCTTTACAAGATTTTTTTTATTATTTGAATACAGAAAAAATCGAAAGAATTTACTTAGATAAAAATTTCAATTCTGAAAGTTTTTACTTAATTTTAAGATTATAATACTACATCATTCTTTTTAAGAAAAAGAGAAATAAAACTGGCCCCATGATAGTTGAAGTTTTCAAAACAAATGTGCAGAAAGAAGCCGACAAAAACTACGTTGTTGCCGTAATACAATCTCAATTCCCAAATTATAAAATTAACTTTGATTTAGAAGACTGCGATAAAATATTGCGAGTTGAAGGCGTTGACGTGGAATTTGACAATATTATCGATTATGTGAATTGTTTGGGGTATACTTGCGTGAGGTTGGAGTAGATTTTATTTTTCTAATTCGAAAAAGCGTAACTCTTTTTTTGGCATTATTTTTTACCTTTGCGCCCTATGAAAAAAGCGTTCCAACTCTTCGATTTTACTCAAAAAGTCAATTATAAAAATGAAATATTAGCCGGTTTAACCGTCGCTATGACGATGATTCCAGAGTCGTTGTCGTTTGCGATTTTGGCTGGTTTTCCGCCGTTGGTAGGTTTGTATGCGGCGTTTATTGCAGGATTGGTAACGGCAATTTTTGGAGGAAGACCTGGAATGATTTCAGGTGGAGCAGGAGCAACCGTTATTGTTTTGATCGCTTTGATGAAATCTCACGGAATTGAATATGTCTTTGCGGCCGTTGCGCTCGGCGGTGTCGTTCAAATCTGTATCGGACTTTTTAAGCTTGGAAAATTTATTCGGTTAGTGCCTCAACCTGTTATGTTTGGTTTTGTAAATGGTTTGGCGGTTGTGATTTTCATGTCGCAATTGGAACAATTTAAAACAATAGTAAACGGGCAAGTTTCATGGCTTCAAGGAACGCCTTTGTATATCATGCTTGGTTTAGTGGCATTAACTATTGCGATTGTTTTGGTTTTTCCTAAAATTACAAAAGCAGTTCCGGCTTCTTTGGTTGCTATAATGGTGGTTTTTGCTTTGGTGATTGTTTTTAATATTGAAACCAAAACGGTTGAAGATATTGCCTCAGTTCAAGGAGGATTTCCGCCGTTTCATATTCCGAATATTCCGCTTTCTTTTGAAACTTTAAAAATCATTTTTCCATATTCTGTGATTGTTGCGGCAGTCGGTTTGACCGAAGGTTTGCTGACACTGAATTTAGTTGATGAAATCACCGGAACTTGCGGAAACAGTAATCGTGAGTGTATTGCACAAGGAAGTTCAAACATTTTAAATGGCTTTTTTTACGGAATGGGAGGGTGTCCAATGATTGCTCAAACATTAGTAAATTTGGGAGCGGGATCACGCGCGCGACTTTCAGGGATTATTGCTTCCTTGACCATTTTGGTGATTATTCTTTTCGGTGCTCCTGTAATTGGAAAATTACCAATGGCGGCTTTGGTAGGAGTAATGATGATGGTTGCCATTACAACTTTTGAATGGGCGAGTTTCAGAATTATCAATAAAATGCCAAAACATGATATTTTCGTTGGAATTCTGGTGGCGGTAATTACAATTCTGCTTCACAATTTGGCTTTGGCGGTATTGATTGGCGTTATAATTTCAGCTTTGGTTTTTGCTTGGGAAAGTGCCAAAAGAATCCGTGCAAGGAATTATATTGACGAAAAAGGAATAAAACATTATGAAATTTATGGTCCGTTATTCTTTGGTTCAACCACTACTTTTTTGGAGAAATTCGATATTCAAAATGACCCTAATCATGTTATTATAGATTTTAAAGAAAGTCGGGTTTCTGACATGTCTGCGATTGAAGCTCTAAATAATCTGACCAAAAAATACAATCAAACCAATAAAATTGTCGAACTAAAACATTTAAGTGAAGACTGCCGACAATTGTTGAAAAACGCCGATGCGGTTATCAATGTTAATGTAATTGAAGATCCAACTTACAAAGTGGTGTCTTAATTAAATTAGATAATGTGGCAATTAGTCAATTAGAAAATTGTTGAATATATTTAAACCCGACAGGTTTTTAAAACCTGTCGGGTTTATTTTTTTAGAAGAAAATGAGAATTATCAAATTGGCAAATTGCCACATTTTCTAATTGTTTACTTCAACAGGGATTTTTTTAACTTCTGATATTAAATATCCGTCGTCAGTAAAACCTTCGATAAAGACCTGTATTTCTTTTTGTTTATTCTTAGGAATTTTAATTTGAAAGTCTGAATGATTGATTAGCTCAATGTTTGGTGACCAGTTCAGAGTGCCGAAATAATTAAATTCATTCTGATCTTCAATTGCAGCAGTTTTGTAAGTGAAATTTTTTGCAAAACCTTTTGTCACGATTAATGAGGTATGTTTTACTTTAAAATGCTCATTTTTCTGATTCTTGTTCATGAAAATTTTAATTGTGCCATGTCCTCTTAAAGCTGTAATGTCAGAGCTTCCAATCCTATCAATGTATATTTCATCTATTTGATCTAACGTGAGATAGTAAAGATCATTAAAATCAAAAAGCAAAAAATTGTCAAGATATACATTTGGAGGAGTCGCTGTGGTATAAGAGCCAGGTGTCCAACCTTGATAAGCATCTCTATTATCTATGATATATACGTTATTTTTTTTGGGATCAATACCTGTCTTATAGCCATTTGCAGATAGAAAACTTAGTAAGGTTCGGTGTGCTTTGCCATCAATTTTAAAGGCTTTCGCCATATGGCTTGCTTCTGCTTTATGAATGAAAACTTCTTTTTTCGCAGTGTTTTTTACTTCTACTTCTTTTAATACAGCGGCTTTCGTTTTTGGCGGCGGGAAATTAAAAACATTTTCAGGAGATTTTATTGCAGGACAAACTTTTTTATCGAATGATGGCCCTAAAATAAATCGAGGTTCATCTCTGGCAATCCTCGCTTCAATTTTGGTCGTTAAAGTGTTATTTTTTTCATTGTTCATTTGTATAGCTAAAACAGTCGAATCCTGAACAAAAAAATGTTCAAATTTAAAATCATTATTCTGATCGATATCAGTTTCCTCAAATACATTGCTTTTTAATGCAAGGAGAGAAATTTTGTTTTTAGCATTTGGTTTTTGTTCTCTTTCGACTTTTCCATTTATGGTAACTCCTTTTTCAAATTCGTAATTGATTTTTGGTGGTCCTGTCTTAATATTTTCCCATAAGTATTTGCCTTTGCTTTGCGTAGCTAGTAAGAGCTCGATGTCTTGTTTTCGGGTTTTATTATTCGGATTAAAATAAAAATAAGTCTCACTTACCGGTTTGTCCAAATAGGCATTTAAATAAAAAGTGCCCAAAATTGATTTTTTCTGATTGAGGCAGATACTTTTTTCAGGAAGTATACTGATGCTCAGATGTGTTTTGTCAGCTTCTGTTTTTCCTGATAATATAATACTGTCGTTAACTGTTGTGATCGTTTGAATTGTGTTTAACGGATTCACATCTTCTTCAATATAGGTCAGCTTTTCAGTAATTTCATTCAAATCTTCATCTAATACTCTAATAGTATGAATGCCGTTTGATAAAAGGCTTTTGTCGAAGAAAATGGGTTGTTCGATTCTGTTATTGTCGAAGGTTGCCTCTTGTTGCACCGAATTTCCATTTTGCTGAATGAGCACAATAAATTTCTTATTTTGAATGGCTTGCAGTCCTTTTTTATTTGTCTTTAAAACAACAAGTAAATTGTTTTTAGCGGGATACTCTTTTTCGGTTAAGATTAATCCAGTTTCTGCAATTTTGCCTAATGGTTGCGTTATTTTTAATTTGTCGGTATTTATTTTGAGCGTATATTTTTCGTTTAATTTCGCTTTTAAATAAAAAACACCATTTCCCATTTTATTGGTATGAAAGTTTGTAATTTCATTTGATTTGGAGTCTAAAATAACACCATTTGCTATTTCAATCCCTTTTTTATTGCAGTCCGTAATCTGGATTCCGATTTTATTGACAATATCACTTAGTATAATTCCTCCTTCGGGAAATAAGCTTATTTCTGCTGTTCCCCAATTCGGTTCTTTGGTTTCAAAAACATATGGACAGTTTTTGTCAATAATTTCAATGGTTTGATTAAAAGAATCATCTTCCTTGAAATTATTCATCCAGTTGGTATAAAAATGGAAATGATATTTACCAGGTTCAATTTTTTCATTTAAATGAATGCCACCTGAAAAAATACCGTCTTGTGCAAAAAGTAATTGTTTTTGAATGATTTGGCCTTCATTATTGTAAACTACCAATTGAACATTTGTAGTGGCAACGTTTGGGATATTGTAGTTTTTGCTAAGAATATATCCTTTAAAGGCAATATCTTCAGTATTGGTGAAAATATTTTTATTGAATTGTACATGGATAATCTCTCGGTCTTCTGAAAAATAATCTGCAAGGTATTTGGTGATTTTGTCTTGATTGCTAATTGCCTGTGAGTAGGATTGTATGCAGAAAAGAAAGCTAAAAAACCGAATGATTAATTTCATACAAAAAATATTAGGAATAGTTTTAATTGCCATACAGCTATAAAATTAATTGTAGTACTGATCTTTAATAATCAAAAAACGGAAGTTTTTGAAAGTTATATGATTAGTGAATTTTCAACTCTATTTTGCAACCCCAAAAGTTTTTTTTAAACCTATCGGATTTATTTTTTAGAAGAAAAAAGAGAATTATCTAATTGGCAAATTGACACATTACCTAATTGTTTACTCCCACAGGAATTCTTTTAACTTCTGAAATCAAATGTCCTTCATCTGTAAAACCTTCGATCAAAACCTGTATTTCTTTTTGATGATTCTTTGGAATTTTAATTTCATAGTGGGAATCGTTTAACTCGATGTTGGCAAACCATCCCAAAGTGCCAAAATAATTTAATTCATCTTGATTTTCAAATATGGGCGTTTTATAAATAAAGTCTTTTGCAAAACCTTTTGTCACTATTAGCTTTGCGAATTTTATTTTGACATGATCATTTCTTTTTCCAGGTTTCATGAAAATTTTTATTGTGCCTCGGCCGTTAATTGTAATGTCGGAATTTCCGGTTTTATCAATATAGATTTCATCGACTTGATCCAGAGTGATATAGGAAAGATCAAAGAAATCAAGGAGTAAAAAATTGTCAAGATATACATTTGGAGCTGCTGCTGACTGGCCCATAAAAGACATTCTGTTGTCTCTTATATATATTGAACCATCATTTGAATTATAACCAGTATTATAACCATTTGTAGACAGAAAATTCAATACGGTTCTGAAATCTGTACCATCAAATTTAAAAGCTTTGCTCATAAGACTCATGTCTGCTTCTGCTTTATGAATAAAAACATCTTTTTTGAAAGTGTTTTTAACTGTTACTTCCTTTAAATTCGTTTCTTTTCTTATTGAAGGTTGAAAATTAAAAATGGTGTCAGAAGCTTTTACTGTGGGGCAAACTATTTTTTCAAATGATGTTCCCAAAACAAAACGAGGCTCATTTCGAGCAATTCGAGCTTCTATTTTAGTAGCTAAAGTACTGTTTTTTTCATTGCTCATTTGAAAGGATAAAACGGTCGAATCTTGGACAAAAAAATGTTCAAATTTAAAATCATTGTTCTGGTCTATAGTGGTTTGTTCAAATAGTTTCTTTTTTAACTCAATGAGGAAAATTTTATTTTTTGCATTCGGTTTTAGTTCTCTTTCTACTTTTCCATTTATTGTTACTCCTTTTTCAGATTCGTAACTGATTTTTGGAGCTCCTGCCTTAATGTTTTCCCATAAGTATTTGTTTTTGTTTTGATTCAGCAATAACATTTCGATATCTCGTCTTCGGGTTTTGTTATCCGGATTAAAATAAAAATAAGTATCAGCTTCTGGTTTATCTAAATACGCGTTTAGATAAAAAGTGCCTAAAATTGATTTTTTCTGATTGAGGCAGATACTTTTTTCAGGAAGCACATTAATACTTAAATGAGCCTTGTCCACTTCAGCCTCTCCTGATAATATAATGCTGTCGTTAGCCGTTATTTTTGTCGTTAATGTTGTAGATGGGCTTGCGTCTTCTTCAATATAGGTTAATCTTTCTGAGATTTCATTTAAATTTTCGTCCAATACTCTAATCGTATGCACCCCATTTGATAAATATTTTTTGTCGAAATAATAAGGTTGTTCCGTTTTGTTATTGTTGAAGGTAACTTCCTGTTGCATGGAGCTTCCGTTTTGTTGAATAAGGACAATAAATTTTTTATTTTGATAAGATTGAAGTCCTTTTTCATTCGTTTTTAAAACAACAAGTAAATTGTTTTTTGCGGGATTATTTGGAGCACTTACAATAATTCCAGTCTCTGCAATTTTGCCTAATGGTTGCGTTATTTTTAATTTGTCGGTATTTATTTTCAGCGTATATTTTTCATTTAAATTGGGTCTTAAATAGATAACACCATTTCCCATCTGGTTGGTATGAAAGTTTGTAATTTCATTTGATTTAGAGTCTAAAATAACACCATCTGCTATTTCAATCCCTTTTTTATTGCAGTCGGTAATCTTAATTCCAATTGAATTGACAATATCGCTTAATATAATTCCTCCTTCAGGAAACAAGTTTATTTCAGCCGTTTCCCAATTCGGTTCATTGCGTTCGAAAGAATATGGGCAATTTTTATCCAAAATTTCGATAGTCTGATGAAAAGAATCATCTTCCTTGAAATTATTCATCCAGTTGGTATAAAAATGGAAATGATATTTACCTGGTTCAATTTTTTCATTTAAATGAATGCCACCAGAAAAAATTCCGTCTTGCGCAAAAAGCAATTGTTTTAGAGCAATTTGGCCTTCATTGTTATAAACTATTAATTGAACATTGGTTGTAGCACTATTTGGAGTATTATGATTTTTGCTAAGAATATATCCTTTGAAGGCAACATCTTCATTAGTAGTATAAATATTTTTATTGAATTGTACATGAATTATTTCCCGGTCTTCTGAAAAATAATCAGTAAGGTATTTGGTAATTTTGTCTTGATTGCTAATTGCCTGTGAGTAAGATTGTATACAGAAAAGAAAGCTAAAAAACCCGATGATTAATTTCATACAAAAAAGATTAGGAATAATTTTAATTTCAATAAGCTATAAATTAATTGTAATACTAATCTGTAATTCACAAAAACCGTGCAAATTTTTGTGAGTGATAATTAGATAATTGGTCAATTAGATAATTCTTTGCTTTCGTCAAAAAAAAATAAACCCGACAGGTTTTTAAAAACTGTCGGGTTTAAATATAAAGTATTAAGTCTGTCAAACTGAGTGAAGTCGAAGCCTACGTGCCAGTTAGAGTGCCTTGTGATTTCGCTCAAGGTGAAAATTGTCTAATTATCTAATTGACAAATTTCCTAATTAGCAAGCGTCGATTCTACATCGCTTAATTTTCCGTCGATTTCGCCAATTTGCAAACCTAGAATATGTGCTATTAAAGGATAAACCGAAACATTCTGAAATGTTTTAACTTTTTTGTTTACTTTGAAAGCTGGTCCTTTTGCGTAAAAAATGGCATGCATGTCTTTTTCATTATTGTCGTAACCATGTGTTCCGCCTTTTATTTTTTGAGATTCTTTTGTTACTAAGCTCCATCCTTTATCAGCTTCAATAACAAAATCAAGCGCGCGTGAGTTTGTTCCGTAATGCAATCTTTTAGGAACTTCAGATGATTTCCAAAATTTGATATGTGGCACTTTTTTCAAAGCGCCAGCAATAGAATCTTGATAGCCAGATTTTGCTTGTAAACTCATAATTGGATTTACAACATCTTTGTACCCTAGCCATTCTGGTTTTAAATAATCTAACACAGCCACTTTTTTGTCATTGCTGATATCAGCCATTCCGTGATCTGAAACAATGATTAAATTGATTTGTTTTCCAATAGGCAATTGATCCAATTTTCTAGAAATTTCTCCCATAATTGAATCCATTTTTTGAACCATTTTTTTGTTTTCTGGCGAAAGCGGACCAAAATCATGTCCGGTATGATCAGGTTCGTCGAAATATAAAGTAATGAGATGCGGTCTTTGTTTTTCAGGAAGCTGTAACCATTTCATCACCGTATCGATTCTGGCTTCGTACGGAATTTTATTATCGTACTTTTTGAAATAACTCGGATTTCTTTTGTCAATATCAGAACCAGGCCAGAAGAACGATGCTGTTTTTACACCTTGTTGCTCGGCTAAATTCCAAATCGGATTTCCGCCGTAAAATCTTGAATCATTTTTTGCATCGCTTGACAATGAAAAAGATTGGTTTAAAGAGGTGTCATAAAAAACATTATTAACGATTCCGTGATGATCTGGATAAAGTCCCGTTACAATTGAATAATGATTTGGAAAAGTTTTGCTTGGATAAGAAGGTTTCATTGATTTAGCGTGAACACCTTCTTTTTCAATTTGTTTTAAATTCGGAAGATTGAATTGCTTTTGAAAATCCCAACGAAATCCATCCATTGAAACTAAAACAACATAAGTGTCTTTGTTATTTTGAGCCTGTAAAGCTATAGAAATTGCGAAGAAAAATAATGAAAGGAGTAGAGTGAAATGTTTTTTCATTTTAAAAATTTATTGTCTTCGCAAAGTTATCCATAATAGATTTTTTAAAGAAAAAGAGAATGTTAAATAAAAAAGTTAGCCACGAATTCACGAATTATTTATTAAAATCTTTGTGTTTAAAATAACTATCATTAATTACACGAATGTTTTTATCTGTGTAATTGAACTAAAATATTAGCAAAGAGTTGAATAATAATTCGTGAATTCGTGGCAAATAAAAAAAGCGCCAGATAAAAATCTAGCGCTTTTAAGTTTTAAGAAGAGAATGAATTACATCATTCCTGGCATTCCGCCACCCATTGGCATTCCGCCACCAGCGTTTTCTTCTTTAATATCAATTAATGCACATTCTGTAGTTAAGATCATTCCAGAAACAGATGCAGCATTTTCTAATGCAACACGAGTTACTTTTTTAGGATCAATAATTCCAGCAGTAAGCATATCTACATATTCATCAGTTTTTGCGTTGTATCCAAAATCTCCTTTTCCTTCAGAAACTTTTGCTACAACAACAGAACCTTCAAGACCAGCGTTTTCAACGATAGTTCTTAATGGAGCTTCAACCGCACGAGAAACAATTTGGATTCCAGTTGCTTCGTCAGCGTTGTCTGCTTTTAAGTCAGCTAAAGCAAGTTTAGCTCTCAATAAAGCAACACCACCACCAGCAACGATTCCTTCTTCAACAGCAGCACGAGTTGCGTGTAAAGCGTCATCAACTCTGTCTTTTTTCTCTTTCATTTCAACTTCAGAAGCTGCACCAACGTAAAGAACTGCAACACCTCCAGCTAATTTAGCTAGACGCTCTTGTAATTTTTCTTTATCGTAATCAGATGTAGTAGTTTCCATCTGACCTTTAATTTGGTTCACACGGTTTTTGATGATATCTGCTTCACCAGCACCGCTTACGATAGTTGTATTGTCTTTATCGATAGAAACTCTTTTTGCGTTTCCTAACATTTCGATAGTTGTATTTTCAAGTGTATAACCTCTTTCTTCAGAAATTACAGTTCCACCAGTTAAGATTGCGATATCTTCTAACATTGCTTTTCTTCTGTCTCCAAAACCTGGAGCTTTTACAGCAGCAATTTTAAGAGCACCTCTTAATTTGTTTACTACTAAAGTAGAAAGTGCTTCACCATCAACATCTTCAGCGATAATCAATAATGGTTTTCCTGATTGTGCAACTGGCTCTAAAACTGGAAGTAATTCTTTTAAAGAAGAAACTTTTTTGTCATATAATAAGATGTATGGAGAGTCTAATTCAACTTCCATTTTCTCTGGATTTGTTACGAAGTAAGGAGAAAGGTATCCTCTGTCAAACTGCATTCCTTCAACAACGTCAACGAAAGTATCAGTTCCTTTAGCCTCTTCAACAGTGATAACTCCTTCTTTTCCAACTTTAGCAAAAGCTGTAGCGATTAATTCACCAATAACATCATCATTGTTTGCAGAAATAGAAGCAATTTGCTGAATTTTATCAGAATCACTTCCAACAACTTTAGCTTGTTTTGCTAAGTCAGCTACGATAGTTTCAACTGCTTTGTCGATCCCACGTTTCAAGTCCATTGGATTTGCACCAGCCGCAACGTTTTTTAAACCTTCTTTTACGATCGCTTGCGCTAAAACTGTAGCCGTTGTTGTTCCGTCTCCAGCTAAATCATTGGTTTTAGAAGCAACTTCTTTCACCATTTGCGCACCCATGTTCTCTAATGCGTCTTTTAATTCGATTTCTTTTGCAACAGAAACACCGTCTTTAGTAACCGTTGGTCCACCAAATGATTTTCCGATAATCACGTTACGACCTTTTGGTCCAAGAGTTACTTTTACAGCATTTGCTAATGCATCAACACCGCGTTTTAAACCGTCGCGTGCTTCAATATCAAATTTTATATCTTTTGCCATTTTTATATTGCTTTAGGCAGTAGGCTTTAAGCTTTATGCTTTTTCTACTGCTGATTAGTATTTGTTTTTATTGCTTACAGCTTATTGCTGAGTAAGCAACTTTTTTAATTTATAGATTTTGCTTTTGATATTATTAATTTTTTCCAATTGGCTTTCTGCAATTTCATTGTTTAGATATTGCAAATCTTTGGCTAAAATCAATAAATATTCTGTTTCATTGGCAGAACCCAAAGCTGTGTTGAGAAATTGATTAAATTCTTTGTCACTACTTCTTCCGCAACCTTCACTAATATTAGTTGGAATTGATGAAGACGCCCTTCTAATCTGACTTGTTAATCCGTATAATTCTTCTTTTGGAAATAAAGAAGTCATTTTATAGATTTTTAAAGTTAAAGAATGACTAAGTTGCCAAATGTCATATTTTTTAAAATCTCTCATTTCAATTTTGGCTTTAAGCTTTAGGCAATAGGCTATACGCTTTTTTAGGAAAGCTTAAAGCTTATAGCTTACGGCTTATAGCAATTTAGATAATTGCCAAGATGTCGTCTTCGCGCATAATCAAATAATCAGTTCCTTCAAGTTTCAACTCAGTACCAGCATATTTTCCGTAAAGAACAGTGTCGCCAACTTTTACAGTCATTGTGTGATCTTTAGTTCCGTTTCCAACTGCAACTACAGTTCCTTTTTGTGGTTTCTCTTTGGCAGTATCTGGAATAAAAATACCTGAGGCAGTTTTAGTTTCAGCTGCAACAGGCTCGATAAGTACGCGGTCTGAAAGCGGTTTAATGTTTAAAGCCATGATTTTATATTTTAATTAAGTTATACGTTTTTTAATGTTCAATAAACTTTCAGAAATTGTGCCATGCTCAATAAACTGACATTATTTCTTAAAAAAAATGCCAGCTTTGACAGGCTGGCATTTTAATTTATATCAAAATTATTATTTAGCTGGAGCTGCTGGTGCAGGAGTTCCTTGAGCTGGAGCTGCTGGCGTAGTTGCAGGAGCTTCTGTTTTTTCAATAATTTTAGATCCAGTATCGTTTAATGAACCTGTAAAGCTTAAGCTTGAAAGAATTACTAAAACGATCAATACAGTAGCTAGTGTCCAAGTACTTTTATCTAAAAAGTCTGTTGTTTTTTGTACACCACCTAACATTTGAGTTCCGCTGATAGTAGAAGATAATCCTCCTCCTTTAGGGTTCTGTACCATAATTACTACGATCAATAGAAAACAAACTATTGTGATTAAAACTAAAAAAATTGAAAATGTGCTCATTACTTAATTATTGTTATTGTTATTTTGTTGTAAAATCTTTATATCCGATATGCGGTCTGCAAAGAAAGTAATTTTTTCTGGATATTTCAAAATTAATATTTCATATGCTTGAATTGCCTTTGTGTATTTTTTTTGTTCCAAATATACTCTGGCTAAAGTCTCTGTCATTAAGTATGAACTGTCGTCTTTATTGATGTCAAGCTGTGCCGAGGCCGTTATTGCAGTTTGCTTTATTGGAGAGATTTTTGGGTTTGCTTCAATAAATCGGTCGATTATGTCGGCTTTTTTCTTCTTCTCTTCTTCTGCTTTTTCTTCTGGATTAACAGTTCCTAAAGTTTGTTCTGCAATCTCAACAGGATTTTTCGTCAGATTATTTTCCATTGGCGCTTCTTTGGTTCTGTCAATAGGTTCAGTTCTTGCTAATTGCAACCATTCTTGAAATGAATGTGTTTCATTTCCTGAAAAATCCAAAGGTTTTCCGATTTCGAGATTCTCTTCTGCAGTTTTTACGGCTTCTGGAATTTCGATTTTTTCTGGTTCTGAAATTGTTTCAGTTTCTGGAGTTGCAATTATAATTTCTGGAATCTCGATTTCTATTGATTCTTCAATTGCTTCAGTTTCTTCAACAGGTATTATTGTTTGCGGAATTTCTATTGTTGTAGGTTCTTCCGATATAGTTTCTTCGGCAATAATTGTTGTTTCTGGAATTGAAACTATTGTTGGTTCTTCAGTCGTTTTAGCTTCTTCAAAAACCACATTTTCTGCTTGTTTTATAGCATTGAAAACCGATTCTTCAATTGGATCAATTCGAACACTCGGAATTTCATCGTCTAATCTATCTTCTAAGAAAGTTCGGCTAATCGGTGTTTTTTCAACAACTGGAATTTCTTCTTTAAAAGAAATTGCAATTGGTTCTTCACTAACAGATTCAATTGGTTTTTCTTCAATTTTTATTGGTTCTTCAAAAGTAACAGTTGTAGCTTCTTTGATAGAATCTAAAATTGATTTTTCGATTGGATCGATTCTGACTTCGGCAAGTTTCTTTTTTTCTTCGTTCGAAATAATTTCGACATCAAAAACAGTAATATTTAAAAGGTCTCTCAGTTTGCGTTCATAATATGCGCTCTGAATAGGAGTGAATTCTTCCGAAGTAATGAAATCAAACAAAACCGAACGGTCAGTCGTATGTGCAGCCGTAACCTTTAAAGCATAATTATACTTAAAGCTGTTTTGTTTGTAAAGCCCTTTTAATCGCAATGCGCGCGCACTTTGAAAATACGGGAATTCATTCAAAACACTTCCTAATGTTTCGGCCTGTTTTTCTGTAACGGTATCAGGTTTGTTTATTAGGTATGTATAATCGGTTACGTTCATTTTTTTGGTTAATCTTTATAATTGTTTATTCTTTGTTTTTTTGCTTGTTTAATTGATTTCAACAAGCAAATTACCATTTTGCCAATGACTCGTTAAAAATATCCTGTGTAATTCTTTCAAAAATAACTTGAATTGCATTGTTTAAAACAGCTCCCGTTGGAAGATCTGTTCCTGCAAAGTCATTATAAAATTCGAATGTTCTTTCAAAATCATCGGTTTCTTTTTTCTTGTTTGAGAAACGAACATTTACACGAATCGTTAAACGGTTTTGTGCTGCGCCAACTTCGCCATTTGCTCCTACAGCAGTTGCCGTCATCGGGCTTATTCTGTAATCTACGATTTCACCTTCATACACTAAATCACCACTATTGCTTACCAAATTCAGATTGGTTTGATTCATAATCAAATCTTGAAGTGCCAATGTAAATTGTCTGTCAATTCCAGGCTCAACCAAATCAGCATTGTTTTGAAAAAAGTTAACCTGAAATGTTTTGGCATCAATATTTCCAGTTCCTGTAAAGTTGTAAACATTGCATCCGCTTAACAAGAACAGACTTAAAAGTGCCAATAAAGAATATATTTTTTTCATAATATTTAAGAGGAAATCCCAATGTTTTAAATCTTAAATTCCAATTCTGTCCAAATATAGGTAATTGGAATTTGGAATTTCAAAATTGTAATTTAATTATTTTATAAATCGAATTGTTTGATTTTGCGGTATAATGTTCTTTCAGAAATACCTAATTCATCGGCTGCTGCTTTGCGCTTTCCTTTATTTTTCTCTAATGATTTTTTGATCATTTCGATTTCCTTTTGTTCCAAACGCAAAATCTCTTCTTCTTCGATCGTTTCAGCAAATAAATAATTGTCTTCTGGAATTTGATAGTTTTCTTCGCGAACCGCTGGAGTTGTCATTACTGCAGTTCTTGGTTCTTCTTCAAAATCTATTTCGCTGTCGTTTTGCTGATTTCCGTAAATCTTCTGAATTAAATTCGGATTGATGTCCTGTACTTTTGACGAACCATTTTTCATCAATTCTAAAGTCAGTTTTTTCAAATCGTTCAAGTCGCTTCTCATATCAAAAAGCACCTTATATAATATGTCTCTTTCTGTACTGAAATCACTTTCTTTTTTGCTGTCGCTAATTACAGAAGGCAAGTTGCTTCCTTCAGCAGGCAAATAAGATTGTAAAGTCGCCAGATTAATATCACGATTGGTTTCTAAAACAGAAATTTGTTCAGCGACATTTCGCAGCTGACGAATATTTCCGCTCCATCTGAATTTCTGCAAAAGCTGAACTGCGTCGTCATCCAGTCTTAAAGGTGGCATTTTGTATTTATGAGCAAAATCGGCCACAAATTTTCTGAACAACAAATGAATATCGTCATTTCTTTCTCTCAAAGGAGGTAAAGTAATTTCGACAGTACTCAAACGATAGTACAAATCTTCACGGAATTTACCTTTTTCGATAGCATTAAATAAATTCACGTTGGTGGCAGCTACGATACGAACATTTGTTTTTTGAACCTGAGATGAACCTACTTTTATAAATTCACCATTTTCCAAAACACGAAGTAATCTTACTTGAGTTGTTAATGGCAATTCACCAACTTCATCGAGGAAAATTGTTCCGCCGTCAGCTACTTCAAAATAACCTTCACGTGTGCTTGTTGCGCCTGTAAAAGCCCCTTTTTCGTGACCAAAAAGTTCACTGTCAATTGTTCCTTCCGGAATCGCTCCGCAGTTTACGGCAATATATTTACCATGCTTTCTGTGTGAAAGCGAATGTATAATTCTAGGAATGTTTTCTTTACCAACGCCACTTTCCCCAGTTACCATTACTGAAATATCAGTTGGAGCAACCTGAATGGCTTTTTCGATAGCACGATTTAATTTTGGGTCATTACCAATAATCTCAAATCGTTGTTTTATTGCTTGAACTGTTTCCATATAGATTTTGTTTCAAGTTTTTTTGTTTTAAGTTTCAAGTTCTTTCCAGACTTAAATCTTATTTTTTTAAACTTTTCTTTATATCGATTGAATTAAAAAGATCTTTTAATTCATTGTATTGATTTTCTTTTAAATCTTCTTTAATGATAGGTAAAGCAGAAGTTTTATTAAGATAGATCAAAAACCATTTATCGGTTTCTTTGATTTGAAAAGATTCTTTCCAGAGATTTACCATTTTAAAACTTTCGCCTTCTTGTGTGAAGGTATCTCTATTAAAAGTTATTTTCTGGAGTTCTAAGTTTTTTTTGTTTTTAAGAACATTTTTTTTAATACTGGAAATAGTCACAAAGTAAATGGCTAGCCAAATTATAATAACTATTCCGAAAGGAATAAGATCCAGAAAATTCCACTCTAAGTTAGTTTCGGATTGCGTGGTGGATAAAATAGCATTTTGTATAATTACAAAAAACAAAAAAAACATAATCCACTTTACAAAACCCATTCTGAAAAGAAGGTATTTGGAAACTTTAACTAATGTATCCAAGTTAGGCTTGTATTCAATAATGATTTCTTTTTCCATTCTTATTTTTTACGTGTGATTCGACTGGCTTATATTTTATTATGTATTACAAGTTACGATAAGAACCTGAAACTTGAAACAAAAAACTTTTTAATTCATGCTACTCAACCCAATAGCTTCACCCTTAAGAGTTCCGCTAGTACAGCTTGTAATTTTTACGTTTACGAAATCTCCAATTTTGTAATTTTCTTTTGGGAAAACCACTGTAATGCTTTGAGAATTTCTTCCAGAGAATTCATCTTTAGATTTTTTAGAAACTTTTTCTACCAAAACTTCAACTGTTTTTCCAACAAACTCTTCGCTTCTAAACCAAGCATGTTTTTGTTGTAAATCGACAATTTCTTGTAATCTTCTGGCTTTCGTTTCTTCTTCGACATCATCTTTCATTTTTCTTCCAGCCAAAGTTCCAGGACGTTCAGAATACGAATACATATAACCGAAATTATATTTCACATATTCCATTAAACTCATAGTATCTTGGTGATCTTCTTCAGTTTCTGTTGGGAAACCAGCGATCATATCTTGCGAAATCGACGCATCTGGAACAATTGCTCTGATTTTATCAATCAAAGCCATATATTCTTCGCGAGAATGCAAACGATTCATTTCTTTTAAAATTCTATTACTTCCTGATTGAACTGGCAAGTGAATGTGTTTGCAGATATTTGGGTATTTCGCAATAACATGCAAAATGCTTTCGTGCATATCTTGTGGATTCGAAGTCGAAAAACGAATACGCATTTTAGGAAAACCAACAGCAACCATTTCAAGCAATTGATCAAAATCAACAGCAGTCGCTTTTTGCATTTCAGAAGCGTTTACAAAATCCTTTTTCAGTCCGCCTCCGTACCAAAGGTAACTGTCGACGTTTTGTCCAAGAAGCGTAACTTCTTTATAGCCATTATTCCACAAATCCTGAATTTCATTCATGATACTTTGCGGTTCACGGCTACGTTCACGTCCGCGTGTAAAAGGTACCACGCAGAAGGTACACATATTATCGCATCCACGAGTAATCGAAACCAATGCTGTAATTCCGTTGCTCATTAAACGAACAGGCGAAATATCTCCGTAAGTTTCTTCTTTTGATAAAATTACATTGATTGCGTCGCGTCCTTCTTCAACTTCCGCCAATAAATTTGGAAGATCTTTGTAAGCATCTGGACCAACAACAAGGTCAACAATTTTTTCTTCTTCTAAAAACTGACTTTTCAAACGTTCAGCCATACAGCCTAAAACACCCACTTTCATTTTTGGGTTTGTACGTTTAACGGCGTTGTATTTTTCAAGGCGTTTACGAATCGTTTGTTCGGCCTTATCTCGAATTGAACAAGTATTTACCAAAACCAAATCGGCTTCTTCTAAAACTGAAGTGGTATTATATCCTCCGTCAGATAAAATGGAGGCTACGACCTCACTGTCCGAAAAATTCATCGCGCAGCCGTAACTTTCTATAAACAGTTTTTTAGTATTCTCAGGTTTATTTTCTAAAACAAGACTTTCGCCCTGTTTACTTTCTTCAATAATCTTTTCCATTGTAAAAATTCAAAGTGCAAAGATAGGGTAATTGCGATTAATATGACAAGATGGCAGGGAAAGAATTAACAAATTTAATTTGTGATTTGAGGGAATGAATTTGAAGTTATCTGATTTTCTTCATTCTAAAATCTTAAATCGGAAATCAAAATAAAAAGGGATTTCTCGGTCATTATCATTTAAAAATTACACCTATATATATAATAGGAGAGATTACAGATAAATCTGCAATTTTGGGAAACATAATATTAAAATAACTCAAAAATGCATTCATAAGGTTGATATTTAAAAAAAATAAATACTTTTGTTGCAGAAAATAAGAGCAATGGCAAAGAATTTAGTAATAGTGGAGTCACCTGCAAAAGCGAAAACGATCGAGAAATTTCTTGGTAGTGATTTTCAGGTGGAGTCAAGTTATGGTCACATAGCCGACTTACCATCAAAGGAAATAGGAGTAGATGTAGAAAATGGTTTCAAACCAAAATATGAAGTTTCTCCGGATAAAAAAGCCTTGGTAACAAAACTAAAATCACTTTCTAAGAATGCCGAAACGGTTTGGTTAGCGAGCGATGAGGACCGCGAGGGAGAGGCTATTTCATGGCACTTGGCGGAAGAATTAAAGCTAGATACTAAAAAAACCAAACGAATTGTTTTTCACGAGATTACAAAATCTGCGATTCTTAAAGCAATCGACAATCCAAGAGAAATTGACTATAATTTAGTAAACGCACAACAGGCACGTCGTGTTTTGGACCGTTTAGTAGGTTACGAATTATCTCCGGTTTTATGGAGAAAAATCAAAGGCGGACTTTCAGCTGGTCGTGTACAGTCGGTTTCTGTACGTTTGATTGTAGAAAGAGAACGCGAAATTCAAAGTTTTAATGCAGTTGCAACGTATTCAATTGTTGCCGAATTTGTAAACGAAGCCGGAAAAGCCTTCAAAGCAAAACTGCCTAAAAACTTCAATACTAAAAAAGAAGCCGAAGATTTCTTAAATCAAAACATCGGTTCTAAATACAAGGTAGCAGATTTAGAAACTAAACCTACCAAAAAATCTCCAACAGCACCTTTTACAACTTCTACGCTTCAACAAGAAGCAGCAAGAAAATTGTATTTGCCAGTTGGAATCACGATGCAGTTAGCACAACGTTTGTACGAGGCGGGACTTATTACTTATATGAGAACCGATTCTGTGAATCTTTCAAGAGAAGCAATGGATGCTGCAGAAGCTGAAATCATTAAATCTTACGGAAAAGAATTCTCTAAACCGAGAGTTTTTGCTAATAAAAATAAAGGAGCGCAAGAAGCGCACGAAGCAATTCGTCCTACTGATATGTCTCGTCATTCAGTAAATATCGATCGTGATCAAGCTCGTTTGTATGATTTGATCTGGAAAAGAACTTTGGCTTCCCAAATGAGCGACGCACAGTTGGAAAGAACAAACGTAAAAATCGAAGCCGATAATCACAGTGAAATTTTTACAGCTTCTGGAGAAGTTTTACTTTTTGAAGGTTTCTTGAAAGTGTATTTGGAAGGTCATGATGACGATGAAGAAGAGCAAGAAGGAATGCTTCCAGCTTTAAAAGTAAATGAAAAGTTAGCAAATAACTATATTACAGCCACAGAACGATATTCAAGACCACCGGCTCGCTACACAGAGGCATCTTTGGTTAAAAAGCTTGAGGAACTTGGAATTGGGCGTCCTTCTACTTATGCGCCAACTATTTCAACAATTATCAACAGAAATTATGTTGAAAAAGGAACTTTGGAAGGTCATGAGCGTAATTATACACAACTTACTTTGCAAAATAGTAAAGTTGGTGAAAAAGTATTAAAAGAAAATACAGGTTCTGATAAAGGAAAATTAGTTCCAACAGATATTGGAACAATCGTGACGGACTTCTTAGTGAAGAATTTTGAAAATATCCTGGATTATAATTTTACTGCAAAAGTAGAGCAGGATTTTGACGAAATTGCCGAAGGAAATATCGATTGGGCTAAGATGATGCAAGATTTCTATAATCACTTTCATCCAAATGTAAAAGAAGTTGAGGCAAATGCTGAACGTGAAAGCGGAGAGAGAATTTTAGGAAAAGATGCTGACGGAAGACAAGTTTCGGTTCGTTTAGGAAAGTTTGGGCCAATGGCTCAAATTGGAGAAGCAGATGATGAAGATAAGAAGTTTGCCAGCTTGATGGCTGATCAAAATATTGGAAATATTACACTTGAAGAAGCTTTGAACTTATTCTTGCTTCCAAAAAGTTTAGGGGAATACAAAGGAGAAGAAGTAGAAGTAAACAATGGTCGTTACGGCCCTTATGTACGTCACGGAAGCGTTTTTATTTCATTGCCAAGAGGAGAGGATCCACTTAATGTTTCTAAAGAAAGAGCTCAAGAATTAATTGACGAAAAGGCACTTGCCGATGCGCCAATTGCAGTTTATAAAGGAGAAGCAGTTCAAAAAGGAGTGGGGCGTTTTGGGCCATTCATAAAATGGAATGGTCTTTTTGTAAATGTGAGCAAAAAATACAATTTCGATAATTTATCGCAAGCTGATGTTGAGGAATTGATTGAAGATAAATTGCAGAAAAACATTGACAAAGTACTGCATAACTGGGAAGAAGAAGGAATTGTAGTAGAGAAAGCGCGTTGGGGACGTTCTGTAATTCTGAAAGGAAAAATCAAAATTGAATTAAGCAAAGATGTTGATGCGACAAAATTGACATTGGCTCAAGTTCAAGAAATGATTGCAGCAAAAACTCCGGCAAAAAAAGCTCCGGCAAAAAAAACAACAACAGCAAAGAAAGCTCCGGCTAAGAAAACAGCCGCTAAAAAGAAATAATTTAAGCACAATAAATGGAATTTGATTTTCTAGAACCAGTTAACGACGGAATTGTAAATTTTATCAATTCGTTGTCTTCTCAAGAATTGGGCAGTAAAATAGTCTTGCATACCCACGATCAATTTCCTGATATCAGCAAAATAAATATTGCCATTATTGGTGTTTTAGAAGACAGAAGAAACATTAATATGGTGAATGAGGTTAATCTGACTTCGATTCGCAAGAAGCTTTACGGTATGTTTCCGGGAAATTGGGATGCATCTATTGCTGACCTTGGAGATATCTTGGCTGGTGATTCAGTAGATGACACTTATTTTGCGCTTAAAAAAGTGGTAGCTTCTTTAATAAAAAATAAAGTCATTCCTATAGTCCTAGGAGGTTCTCAGGATTTGACCTATGCTTTATATCGTGCATACGATGATTTAGAGCAGATGGTGAATTTGGTTTCAGTAGATAATCGTTTTGATTTTGGGAAGGAAAACGAATCGGTTTCTGCTAATTCTTATCTGACTAAAATCATTATAGATGAGCCGAATAACCTGTTTAATTATTGTAATATCGGATATCAGACCTATTATAATTCTCAAGAAGAAATCGATTTGATCGAAAAATTGTTTTTTGATGCTTATAGATTAGGAGAGATTTCAACTAATATTGCATTGGCAGAACCTGTTTTTAGAGATGCCGATTTGGTAAGTATTGATTTGAATTCTGTAAAGTCATCAGAATCAGGTAATTTGGTTTCTTTTGAACCAAATGGTTTCAACGGAAAAGAAATTTGCTCATTGGCTAGATATGCTGGAATCAGTGATAAAGTTTCTGCTTTTGGAGTTTTTAATCACAATAGTACTGTACATGAATCAGTTTTGATTGCTCAAATTGTATGGTATTTTATAGAGGGGTATCACTATCGTTCGAAAGAATATCCATTTGGAAGCAGAACAAATTATTTGAAATATATTGTTCCTCTAGAAGATGAGGAGCTAATTTTTTACAAAAGCGACAAAACAGAACGCTGGTGGATCGAAATTCCGTTTGTTTCAAACGGCAGCAATAAATTGAAAAGAAATACGTTATTACCGTGTTCTTATGATGAATATTTGTGTGCATGCAATCAAGAATTGCCAGAAAGATGGTGGAAAGCACAGCGAAAAAACGCTTTGTAGAAGAAAATTTCAATTAAAATCTTAATTTTTTAGAATTCTAAAAAATTATTTAAGAAATATTAGTAAGAAGTAGATTACATATTATAAAATTTGATGTTTTTGGTCGATTTTTTACGTTAGTTTATCGATGAAATATTTTTTTTTTATTTTATTTAACATTATTTTTGAACGGTAAAATAAAATTCGCAAGTAGTATTGTTTTTTAGATAAATAATAAATACGTTTACGGACTTTTAATAATGAATAGATAATCCAAATTTATATGAAGAAGTTTATTGCATTTGCAGCAATGTTAACACTGGTAATTGGCTGTGGTAAGTCAGGTGACAAAGGTGAATTAGTTGGTGTTACAGGAGGGAAATGGCATCCTGAAAAACCTTATGGAATGACTTTGGTTCCAGGTGGATCTTTTGTTATGGGTAAAGCTGATGCAGATTTAGCTAATGTGGAAGATGCTCCAACTAAAACAGTAACGGTTCGTTCATTCTACATGGATGAAACAGAGATCACTAACAGTGAGTACCGTCAATTTGTGGAGTGGGTAAAAGACTCTACAATGAGAGTTCGTTTAGCGATTTTGGCTGACGAAACAGGTCAAAAAGCTACTGGAGACGGTAAAGGAAAAAAAGGTGGCAGTATTGCTGATTATGCATTTAATGATTCAGAGCCAGATAAAATGACGGCTTATGATAAATATATGTATGATAACTACTATAGTGTAGGGACAAAAGATGATCCATATGCTGGTAGAAAATTAAACAAAAAAGTTAAGTTGATTAAGGATACAAAAGCTTATCCAGATGAGTACTATACTGAGGTAATGGATTCATTGTATTTGCCAATTGAAGAGTCTTACAACGGTTTAAGAACAATGGATGTGAATAAATTAAAATTCCGTTATTCTTGGATGGACATTCAAGCAGCTGCAAAAGCTAAAGTTGGAAAAAGAAAAGATTTCGTTAAAACTGAACAAGTTAGCGTTTATCCTGATACAACAGTTTGGATTAAAGATTTCGCTTATTCATATAATGAGCCAATGCACAATGATTATTTCTGGCACAAAGCTTATGGAGATTATCCTGTAGTTGGTGTTACTTGGAAACAAGCAAAAGCTTTCTGTGCTTGGAGAACATTAAATAAAAACAGTTATATTAAATCTAAGAAAAAAGGACGTGACTTAGTAAATGCTTTCAGATTACCTACAGAGGCTGAATGGGAGTATGCTGCAAGAGGAGGTCTGGAGTCAGCAACTTATCCATGGGGAGGTCCTTACACGAAAAGTGATAGAGGATGTTTCATGGCAAACTTCAAGCCTAACAGAGGTGATTATGCTGCTGACGAAGCTTTATACACTGTTGAAGCTAAATCTTACGAACCAAATGGTTACGGATTATACAATATGGCAGGAAACGTTGCAGAGTGGACAGATTCAGCTTATAATCCAAATGCATATGAGTATGTTTCTACAATGAACCCTAACGTAATTGATGGAAACAACCAAAGAAAAGTTGTTCGTGGTGGATCTTGGAAAGACGTTGCTTATTTCCTACAAGTAAGTACTCGTGATCACGAATATGCTGATTCAGCTAGAAGTTACATTGGTTTCAGAACTGTACAAGATTACATGGGAACTCAAGTAACTGGAGGCACTAAAAGAAAGTAATTTATAATTTAAATTAAATATAATAACCAAATCGAATCTATTTTAAAATTAAAACCTAAAAAAAAAATTATTATGGCATTATTAAGTAAAAAAGCAATGAATTTCGCTTATGGTATGGGAGCGGCAGTAGTAATCGTTGGAGCTTTATTCAAAATTACTCACTTTGAAATTGGACCATTAACAGGAACAGTTATGCTTTCAGTGGGATTATTAACTGAGGCGTTGATCTTTGCGTTGTCTGCTTTTGAACCAGTTGAAGACGAGTTAGATTGGACTCTTGTTTACCCAGAATTAGCTAACGGACAAGCTAGAAAAAAAGAGGCTAAAGCTGAAACTCCAGGTGATGCTCAAGGATTATTATCTCAAAAATTAGATTCATTATTGAAAGAGGCTAAAATTGACGGTGAATTAATGTCAAGCTTAGGTAACTCAATCAAAAACTTCGAAGGAGCTGCAAAAGCAATTTCTCCAACTGTAGATTCAATCGCAGGACAAAAGAAATATGCTGAAGAAATGTCTATGGCTGCTGCACAAATGGAATCATTAAACAGTTTATATAAAGTTCAATTAGAAAGTGCTTCAAGAAATGCACAAGCTAACAGCGAAATTGCTGAAAATGCTGCTAAATTAAAAGAACAAATGGCGTCTATGACTGCTAATATCGCTTCATTAAACAGCGTTTACGGTGGTATGCTTTCTGCAATGAGTAACAAAGGATAATTAGTTTATAACTATTATATTAAATTTATTAATAAGAACTAATTAGAAAAAAATGGCAGGAGGAAAATTAACCCCTAGACAGAAGATGATCAACCTGATGTATCTGGTTTTCATCGCAATGTTAGCAATGAACATGTCCAAAGAAGTTTTATCTGCTTTTGGATTAATGAATGAAAAATTTGAAAGTGCTAATACGTCTTCAGAGCAAACAAATGCAGGTATGTTGATGTCGTTAGACCAGAAAGCAGCTGAAGCAAAAGGAGAATTTGCTACTGCAGCGGTTACGGCTCACAAAGTTGAAGCGGCTTCAAAAGAATTTTATGCGTACGTAGGTTCTTTAAAAGCAGATGTTTTAAAAGGTTTTGAAACTGATAAAGAAACTGGTAAATTGCCATACGAGTCAATGGACAAAGGTGACAATATCGACAACTGGTTTACTGGTGACGGTTACACTAAAAAAGGAAATGAAATCATTTCTAAAATTGAAAAATATAAAGCAGACATGAAAGCTGCTTTGTCAGACAAAAAATACGCTGCAATCTTAGCTGAGGTTGAAAAGAAATTTGATCTTTCTGATGTGAAAAACAAAGAAGGTTTGAAAGATAAATACTTAGCTTACCACTTTAAAGGTTTCCCTGCAGTTGCTTCATTAGCTAAACTTTCTGCTTGGCAAAATGACGTTCAAAAAGCTGAATCTGATGTTTACAGTGCTGCTTTAGGAAAAGCTGCGGTTGCTGCTGCTTCTTACAGCAATTACCAAGCAATCGTTGTTTTAGATAAAAATGCTTATTTCCAAGGGGAGAAAGTTACAGGTAAGGTAGTTTTAGGTCGTTATGACGAAAACACTAAACCAACATCTTTCCAAGGTCCTGGTCAAATCGTAAACGGACAAGCTGTTATCTCATTAACTGCTGGAGGAGTTGGAGAACAAAACATTAATGGACAATTTACTTTCTTAGAAGACGGAAAAAACATTCCACTTAAATTCGCTGGAAAGTATGTTGTAGTTCCAAGACCAAACTCTGCTACAATTTCTGCAGACAAAATGAACGTAGTTTATAGAGGTGTTGTTAACCCAATCTCTGTATCTTTTGCTGGTGTTGCTGACAATAAAGTTGTTGCTAGTGCTCCAGGATTAAGTTCAGCTGGTAAACCAGGTAAATATAACATGAGCCCAGGTGCTGGAACTGAAGCTACAATTTCTGTAACAGGTACATTACCAAACGGAGATAAAGTTTCTGATAAGAAAACATTCAGAATTAAAGGTATTCCTGGACCAACAGGTACAATTAGAGGTGAAGTAGGAGTTGTTAAAGGTCCTAAATCTAACTTGGAAATTGCTACTATTGGTGCTAAACTTCAAGATTTTGATTTCGAAGTAGGTTTAGATGTTGTTGGATTTAATTTGAAAATTGCTGGACAACCAACAGTTGTTGTTACAGGTAACAAATTGAATGCTCAATGTAAAACAGTACTTTCTAAAGCTGGAAGAGGAGATCAGGTAACTATTTCTGAGATTAAAACTAAACTTGTTGGAGCTGGTAGTTATTTATTACCAAGAACTGCTCCGGTAATTTATGAAATAAATTAATAAAGTAGGTAAAACTACGTTCAATACCTTATAATAATACCACGATGAAAGTAAGAAATTTTTTAATAGCTATTGTTTCTATCGCTGGAGGTTTGTCTTCTAATGCGCAATCTAATTTGCTTAATGCGAAAACACCTGCTCAAATAGGACTTAAAACTCCTGCGCAACTTATCTCAGATAATGATAAGCCTTTGGCTTACGGTTATGTTGATGATAGAGATATTTTGATGGGGAAAACAACTTGGGAGATTATTGACTTAAATGAAAAAATCAATTTTCCTTTGTATTTTCCTATAGATACTGCCAATATTGGTGCTGATAGACGTTCGCTTTACGACGTTTTGACGAAAGCTATCAAAAAAGGTAAAATAACTGAAGTTTATACAGACAGTTATTTTAATACAAAAAAATCTATGAAAGACATCGAAGGATCATTATCTCGTATTGATACAACAGATGCTGGTAGAGAACTTATCAACCAAAACCCAGACGACTATAAAACACGTGTAGTGAAGAAAAAAGTGGTTACTGGAACTGGTAAAAAGAAAGTGGTTACTTATGTTGATGAAACGGTACCACCTTCAAGAACTGTACCTTCAGAGTATATCTTAAAACAAGATTTGACAGCTCAGGATGTTACACAATACAAAATCAAAGGATATTGGTATTTTGACAAACGTCAAAGTGAATTGAAATATCGTTTACTTGGAATTTGTCCTGTAACTCCAGACGTTTATACGATGAATAGTGATGAGAAAGATTATATTGAGTTGTTTTGGGTTTTCTTCCCTAACTCAAGAGAATCATTGCATGAAGCAAAAGCTTTCAATGACAATAACTCGGCATTGCCTATTTCATTCGATCAAATCTTAAACTCTAGACGTTTTAATGCGGTTGTTTACAAAGAGGAAAACCTTTACGGGGACAGAGCTATCAGTGATTATATGAAAGATAACGCTCAAAACCAATTATTAGAATCTGAAAGAGTAAAAGAAAAGATTCGTAATTTCGAACAAGATATGTGGAACTACTAAGTTGAAACATAACGTTATAAGAAAAACTCTTACTACCTTTGTAGTAAGAGTTTTTTTTTGGAAAAAACTCTTTGACGGTCAATGAAATCGCTATGATTTTTATTTTGTAAGAAAAATTACAATATTTTTTTAAAATGTTACGTTTGGTTTCTTATACAATTAATTATGATGAAAGTGAGAAGTTTTTTAATCGTTATGTTTTCTGTTGCAGGAAGTTTAGTTTCCTATGCTCAGCCCAATTTGCTTAATGCAAAAACTGTTTCCCAAATTGGCATCAAGACGCCTGCACAACGTATAGCTGATAATGATAAACCATTAGCTTATGGCTATATTGAAGATCGAGATGTTTTGATGGGAAAAATGACTTGGGAAATTATTGATTTAAATGAAAAAATCAATTTTCCTCTTTATTTTCCTGTAGATACTGCCAATATTGGTGCAGATAGGCGCTCTCTTTATGATGTTTTAACGAAAGCGATCAGAAATGGTAAAATAACTGAAGTGTATTCGGATAGTTATTTTAACACCAAGAAAACTATGAAAGACATAGAAGGTTCGCTTTCTCGTGTTGATACGACTGATGCGGGTAGAGAATTGATTAATCAAAATCCTGACGATTATAGATCTCGTGTTGTAAAGAAAAAGGTTGTTACGGGCACTGGGAAGAAAAAAAGCGTGAGTTACAAAGAAGAAACTATTGGCCCTACACGCACAGTTCCTGCTGAATATATTTTAAAACAAGATTTGACAGCGCAAGATGTTACACAATACAAAATCAAAGGATATTGGTATTTTGACAAGCGTCAAGGTGAATTGAAGTATCGCTTAATTGGTATTTGTCCCGTTACTCCAGATGTCTATACAATGAATAGTGATGAGAAAGATTATATCGAATTATTTTGGGTTTTCTTTCCAGATGCACGAACGGTATTGCATGAAGCAAAGGCTTTTAATGATATAAACTCCGCCGCATCAATTTCGTTTGATCAGATTTTGAATTCGAGACGCTTTAACGCTATTATCTATAAAGAGGAAAATGTGTATGGCGATCGTGAGATTAAAGATTACATGAAAGATAACGCACAGAATCAATTGTTGGAATCTGAAAGAGTAAAAGAAAAGATTCGTAATTTCGAAGAGAATATGTGGAATTATTAAATACCGGAATTAATTTATAAAATAAACTCTTATTATCTTTGTAGTAAGAGTTTTTTTATTTTACCTATATATTGTACAATGCTTGACTATTTGATCGTCGGGGCTGGATTAGCCGGAATTTCTTTTGCCGAAGTGGCCCTTAAAAACAACAAATCTATTTTACTTGTTGATAATAAATCACAGCACTCCTCAAGAGTTGCTGGGGGCTTGTATAATCCTGTCATTTTAAAGCGTTTCAGCGAAGTTTGGAATGCTAAAGAGCAATTGGTTTTTATGAATGATTTTTATGATAGGGTAGAAGATAAATTGAAAGAGAAATTCAATTTTAAGATGCCAATCTTGCGAAAATTTTTCTCGATTGAAGAACAGAACAATTGGTTTGCCGCTTCAGATAAAATAAATCTGGCTCCTTTTTTATCTACAAAATTAATTACAGAGAAATTTAATGGAATTGACTCGCCGTACGATTATGGTGAAGTTTTGCATACTGGATATGTTAATACAGCATTATTATTAGATTGTTATCAAAAATATCTGATCGAAAATAATTTATTACTAGAAGAATCTTTTGATTGCAACAACATTGAATTTTTAGAATCGGGAATTCAATACAAAAACATTAAAGCACGTCATATTATTTTTGCAGAAGGTTTTGGAATGCATAAAAATCCGTTTTTTAATTATTTGCCTCTTGACGGTACAAAAGGCGAATTGTTTATTATTAAAGCACCCGATCTGAATTTGGATTTGATTGTAAACACGAGCGTTTTTATATTGCCTTTAGGAGATAATCTATTTAAAGTTGGAGCAACGTACAATTGGTCAGACAAAACCGACGCTCCTACAGAAGAAGGTAAACAAGAACTCTTAGAGCGTATAAGAGAAATTATTACCTGCGATTTTGAGATTGTAAAGCATTTTGGAGGTGTTCGCCCGACAGTGGCAGACAGAAGACCTTTGCTGGGAACTCATGAGGTTCACAAAACCTTGCATATTTTGAACGGATTAGGCACGCGCGGTGTAATGCTTGGACCTGCGATGGCACAAGCTTTATATGATCACATCGAAAATCAAGTTCCTTTAGATAGAGAAGCCGATATAAAACGCTTTCATAAAAGATATTTAAAATCTCTTACTTCTGACCAGCCTTTGGATCATAAGAAATAAACATATTGATATATAAATTTCGGGAAAGCCTAAGTACAAAAGGAAATAAAACTATAAGCGTTATTATAATTGCAATAAACGATTGACTGATACTTGCGCCAAAAAAGACAAAAGAAACGATAAAAGCAGCAATTCCTACGGCAACATTTAGAGCATAACTTACATACATTGCACCATAAAAAAATGAAGGCTCAATTTGATATTTTAAACCGCAATGATGGCAGTTTTCATTCATTTTTAGGACTTTGGTCAAATGAAGCGGATTTTTATCCTCATACATGCTTTCATTTTGACATCTTGGACAGCTTCCGGTGAAAATACTGTTTATTTTGGACCCTTTTTTAAACATTTTAACGCTGCTAATTTTTGAAAAAAAATTGTAAAATGAGATTTAGTTTCTGCTGAAACCATCTGAAATAACAAATTTTCAATTTAAGAATAAAGTGTAAATATAGTGATTATGTTTGTCTTTATTAATCTTCGCATCTTCATTAATTTTAGTGGATGCTTTTTGATCTTGTTTTGATCTTAAGGATTAATCTGGCTAGAAATCAAATCGTATTAATTTTAATAGAATTCTTGTTTAATTTGTTGATAAATTTTCTCCTTTTACGGTTTTCCACATTATTAATGGTCTTCTTTTTTGTATTATTGTGGAGATAAATTTTTTAATTTAAAATAATATAATGGCAATAAATTTACAAAAAGGACAAAAAATTGATATTGGATTGTCTCAAATTACTGTTGGTTTAGGATGGGACCCAAATGAGGGAACCGGCCATGATTTTGATTTAGATGCGTCAGCAATTATGATCAATGCCGATAGAAAACTTTTAGGAGAAAGCTATTTTGTTTTTTACAATAATTTATCATCTCCAGATGGAGCTTTGTTGCACACAGGCGACGATCCAACAGGAGGAAATAGCGATGGTGATGATGACGAAGCGATAAAAGTCGATTTAACTAAAATTGAAGAAACGGTAGAAGAGATTCTTTTTGTCGTTACAATTGAAGATTACGAGCGCAGAAAGCAAAATTTTGGGCAAGTTAGAAATTCTTATATCAGAATTGTCGATGATTCTAATGGTCAGGAAATTGCCAAATATGAATTAGGAGAAGACTTTTCCATAGAAACTGGTGTTGAATTTGGAAGATTATACAAAAGAAATGGCAACTGGAGATTTGAAGCTTCAGGAATTGGCTACAGAGCAGATTTGGGCTTCTTTCTAGAGAAATATTATTCGGGAGAAATAATTAAATAAAAGGAACTCTTGAAAATAAATCATGAAAATTATAGTCATTTTTCTTTTGATTTGTGGCTTACGTTAATAAAATCAAATCCAGAGTTTAAGCAAAAAAGGAATTTATTGTTTAAAGACTTTTTTGAGATTCAACACGTAATTGAAAAGGTAAATGAAGTTGTACGATATTATGATGTTTTGTGTAATAATATTAACGAAAAAACAGGATTAAATATAGATACATACGAAATTTATTACTTAATTTTAGGCGCTTTAGACGTTGATTTTGAGAAAAATGGAACAGATCGTTTAAAGGAGTTTTACAATCACACAGAAGAACTGTTTTTAAAATACAAGCCAGTTTTAATTTATTCTGATATTGAAAAAATGTTTAAGGAAGTTACCAATCAAGGTAAATCGATAAATATTCTAAGCAACACAGCATTTATTAAAGGAAAAGTTTTAAGGAAAATATTAGAACATTACAATCTGTCGGAATATTTAAAATTTCAGATTTATTCTGATGAAGTTGGATTTTCGAAACCAAATGCTGAAATTTTTAAATTGGTATTTGATGAAGTTAATAAATATAAAAAAATAAATAAAAAAGATGTTTTGCATATCGGCGATAACAGTATTGCTGATTACAATGGAGCATTAAAATTTGGTTTTGATGCGCATCTATTAAAAATATAAAAGTGAATATAAGCTACAGTTTACATAAAATCGTTGATGAAAATAATTGCCCTTTTAAAGAGGCAGAATACAGCAGATTTAAATTTGGAGATAAATTTTTTGCAGAGAAATTTGCAGAAGACCTCTTCGACGGATTTGTTGCTCAACACAAAGATTTGATTTTATCAGATAGAGACATTGTTATTTTGCCAAGTCCTTATTTGTCTATTCCAACTGCATCCAACTTTTTGTGCTATTATTTTAAAAAAGAGCTAAACAGCTATTTGTTTAAAAATGGAAAAAAAGCCTGTATCGAATCTAAAATTTATAGAAATCAGACTTACGTAACAGATTACGGAAATTTAGATTTTGAGCAAAGAGTAAAATTAATATCGAATGATACCTATTATATCGATCGTAATTTTATTGAAGGCAAACTATGCATTTTTGTAGACGATATTAAAATAACAGGAAGTCATGAGCATACTGTAAACAAAATCTTAGATCAGTATAATGTAAATGGAGACTTTCTATTTGTTTATTATGCCGAATTAGCAAATAAAGAAATTCATCCAAAAATAGAAAACCACTACAATTACTTTGCAGTAAAAAATGTAGAAGACATTGTTTCTGTTGTAAATAGTGAAGATTTTCAATACAATACTAGAATTGTGAAATTTATATTAAGCCTTGATGATAAGCAATTTGCTTACTTGGTATCAAATATTTCTAGGAAAAAGAGTAATGAATTATTTCATCTGGCAATTAGTAATAATTATCATCAGATTTTGGAATATAAAAACAATATTAACGTAATAAAAATAGATTAGATTATGGCTATTAATTTGCAGAAAGGACAAAGAGAAAATATAAACGCACCAAAGTTTACAATTGGTCTTGGATGGGATACAAACAACAGCAGTACAGGTTCTAGTTTTGACCTTGATGCTTCGGCTTTTATTGTTGGTGCGAACGGAAAAATATTATCTGATTCTCATTTTATCTTTTACAATAATCTAAAAGCTCCAGATGAGTCTGTGATTCATACCGGAGATAACTTGACTGGAGACGGTGACGGTGATGATGAGCAAATTAAAATCGATTTGACTAAAATAAATTCTGCTGTAAAAGAAATTTGTATTGTGGTTACAATTCATGATGCACAAAACAGAAGACAGAATTTCGGACAGGTGCGTAATTCATTCATTCGTATTGTAGACGATTCTAATAATACAGAAATGGTGAAATATGAACTAGAAGAAGATTTCTCTATTGAAACTGCAGTTGAATTTGGAAGAATTTACAATAAAGACGGACAGTGGAAATTTGAGGCAATGGGTGTAGGAATGAAAGGCGGATTAGAAGATTATTTAAATAAATATAACTAAGATATGGCAATTAATTTAGAAAAAGGGCAACGTATTAATCTTGAAAAAAGTAACGGCTCAAAATTAGTAAACATCTGTGTAGGTGTAAACTGGGGAGCAATCGAGAAAAAAGGATTTTTTGGAACAAAAAAAGAGCCAGTAGATTTAGATGCAAGCTGTGCTGTTTATGATGACAAGAAAAACCATATTGATTCGGTAAACTTTAGAAAATTAATTTCTAGTGATCGTGCTATCAAACATAGTGGAGATGATTTAACTGGAGACTTAAATGGAGATGACGGGTTAGACAATGAAGTCATTACTTTAGATTTTTCTCAGTTAACACCTTCTGCTAGTTATGTTGGGTTTTTTATAAACAGTTTTAGAGGACAGGATTTTAAAGATATTCCTTTCGCATCTATCAGAATATATGAAGGAACTCCAACTAAAGTATCGCAAGAATTTGCACGTTACGACATTGCAAACGATGCTTCTTTTGCTGGTAATGTTTCTATGGTTTTAGGTGTTTTTTATAAAAGAAACGACGAATGGAAATTTAACGCAGTAGGTGTGCCAACAGCCGATAAAAAATTAGAACAAACTATTGTTACAATTCAACAGAATCATTTATAAAAAATCATGGAAAATCAATTAATTACTCAGGAGAATACTGCTTTGATTGATAAAGATGGGAATGTAAACTTAGCTACAATTACTGAAGCAGAAGTAAATAGTTATAAAAGCATCTCAAATCAATTGAATGAAAATGACGCCAATTCGATTCTGAATTATGGTGCTGAGATTCAAAATTCTATAGCCAAACAAAGTGATAATTTCTTAACGAATGTAAGAACTTATAATTCTGGAGAAGTAGGAGGTTTGATTAATGATTTATTGACTGAATTGAATTATATAGACGTTGATCAATTAAATCAAAGTCCGTTTAAACGATTCATTTCAAAAATTCCATTGCTTAATAAATTTATTATTGATGTAAAAAAGTTATTCCAGGAATACGATAGAATTACTGTAAATATTGATAAAATCAGTAATAAAGTAAAAGCAGGAATGATTAATTCTGTTAAAGATAATAGCTCACTTCAAACAATGTTTGATGGCAATGTGAATCTGATCAAAGAGATGGAAAAACACATTATTGCAGGGCAAATTCGTTTTAAAGAATTAAATGAAGAACTTGCAGTAATGGAAGCAAATAGTGCTCAATATCAAGATTATCAAATCTCAGATAAGCGAACTTTCATCAATCGTTTAGACAAACGTCTTGCTGATATGAAGATTGTACGTTTTATTATGTTGCAATCTTTGGCGCAAATTAGAGTGGTGCAAAACAACAACACTTCTATTGCTGAAAAAGCACAGTCTATCTTGACTACAACAATGCCAGTTTGGAAAAACCAGCTTACGCTTGCGGTAGCGCTTCAAAGACAAAAGCAAAATATTGAAGTACAAAGAAAAGTTTCTGAAACTACCAATACGATCTTGCAGAAGAATGCTGAAATGCTGAAACAAAATAGTATTGAAGTAGCCAAAGAAAATGAAAATACAGTCGTTTCTCTTGAGACGCTGAAGATGACAACAAAATCTTTGATCGATACTTTGACAGAAGTGAAACAAATTCACGAACAAGGTGCAGAAACTAGAAGACAGCTTGATGCCGGTTTACAAAGTCTTGAACAAGAATTGAAAAAAGGCGTTGTAAGCTAAGAATAATAAAAATTGAATGTTTGAAATTAGATAATGCAGGAGGAAGAGGAGAGATATATTGAAATAATAAAAGAGAGTAATAGAAAACTTGTGGTTTTAGAATTGTTATCCAATTTCTTTAATCACAAGGATCTTGTTGGGGTTTTAGTACGAACAAGAATTATTCATAAACTCTTTGAACAGAACAGAATTTTAGATATCAATAAATTAGAACTCTTTCATATTCAGTATACTAATAGTTTGATTGATTTGTTTCAAAAGCTAAAGAAATCAAAAGAACAGCAGTATGTTTTAATTTCAGATGAGATTTATATTAACGAAGATATTTTAGCGAAATTAAAGTCTGAAATCGGGGAGACAAAGCTTGCAAAACAACTGCAACTTCATGCACAAAACATGTCGCGAAAGATAGAAGAGCTCTATCAGTTGTTTGTGACAGAAAAAGATGTTTTCTTCAATTGGAATGATTTGTTGACGTTCTCACAAAGTATTCAAGCCGAGTATTACAGAGAAATTACAATTGATCAGTATGAGAAGCTTTCGCAGTTTAACAAAAGTGTATATGAAAATGCATATGCAAGATTTGAAAGAAAGCTTTTAGGGCGATTAAATATTCTAGGCTTTAAGATCAAATTTTCGTGTGGACTTGTTTGCAATAATGAGATAATTGAAGTCTATGAATTTAGGGATTCTAATGACAAATTTGTTTTTGTTGCTAATGAAAAAGCATTTTATTTCTTAAATGAAGAAGCAGTTAAAGGAATTGATCTTTCTAAAAATGATTCATCTAAACAAATCATTATAAAAGGATTGAAAAATAAAAATGCAGAACTAAAAAATGAACTTAGTACCATAAAAACAACACTGCCCGAAAGTGTTCTTGAAGTGCTAAATGAATATTTGGAAAAGATTTCGTCTGTAGATTTTCTGGATGAATTGCAGAATGTCGACGAACAGACTAATATTTTGAAAACAATGTTGAATATTAATATTAATTAAAAAAAATAAAATGGCAATTAACTTAGAAAAAGGACAAAGACAAAGCATCAATGCTCCAAAATTTACTGTTGGGTTAGGATGGGATAGTAATTCAAGTAGCACAGGGTCAAGTTTTGATTTAGACGCTTCGGTTTTTTTAGTTGGTGCAAATGGAAAAATCCCAAATGATAACCATTTTATTTATTACAATAATTTAAAATCTCCAGATCAAGCGGTTACTCACGCTGGTGATAACCTAACAGGAGATGGCGACGGTGATGATGAAAAAATCTACATTGACTTATCTAAAATTTCTCCGGAAGTTCATGAGATCTGTTTTGTAGTTACGATTCATCATGCTGATACAAAAAGACAAAATTTTGGTCAAATAAGAAATTCATTTATCAGAATCTTAGATCAGTCAAATGTTGAGCTAGTTAAGTACGAACTTGATGAAGATTTTTCTATAGAAACTGCGGTTGAATTTGGCCGAATTTATAAAAGAAATGACGAGTGGAAGTTTGAAGCAGTTGGTATTGGAATGAAAGGCGGATTACAAGATTACCTAAATAAATATAACTAATTAAACAACATTTACAAGAATGGCAATTAACTTAACCAAAGGACAAAAAATTGATTTAAGAAAATCAAGCGGAGAAACGTTGACTAATTTTTGTGTTGGCGTAAACTGGGGAGCTATTGAAACAAAAGGTTTTTTAGGATTATCTAAAAATGTAGTTGATATCGACCTAGATTTAAGTTGTATATTAATTGATGATCAAAACAAACTTTGCGATCATTTGTATTCTCCTTTATATAGAGTAGAAGTTTTGCAACAATTTGGTTTGCCAAAAGGTAAATTAGTAAGTGTAGATGGAGGTTTAAGACATACTGGTGATGATCTTCAAGGAGACACTGGAGGAGATGATGGCTTGGATAACGAAATTATCACAGTTGATCTTTCTAAAGTTGATGCCAAAGTAAATCAGATATTTTTCTTTTTGAATAATGCAGGAAAAGAAGATTTCTCTCAAATTCCTTATGCAAAAATCAGAATGTATGAAGGAACTCCAACAAGAGTAGTTTCTGAATTTGCGTCATATAATGTAGCTGCAGACCGTCAATACGTGAACAAACGCTCTATCATTATGGGGAAATTGTATAAACGCAACGGAGAATGGAAATTTAGTGCAATTGGAGATCCAACAGACGATGTGTTTTTAGGACAAACAATCCACAAAATTGTTCAATCTTACCTATAATCAAAAACAGTAATAGACTACGAGTTTCTCAGGTTAGAATTTTGTTGATCAAGCTGAGGAACTTGTATTATTGTACGGTTTCATTTAAAACTAGTTCTATTCTTTATAGCACTTCTGAGACGCCAGTTTATAATATTCCTGTATAAATAATTACATTATGAGAAGACTGCCTGTATATTTACTTTTAGATACATCTGGTTCAATGACTGGTGAACCTATTGAAGCTGTTAAAAATGGCGTACAAATGATGATCAGTTCACTGCGTCAAAATCCGCAAGCCATAGAAACTGCTTTTTTAAGTGTAATTACTTTTGATAGTACTGCGCAGCAAATTATCCCTTTAACCGATTTGGCTTCTTTTCAAATGGTAGATTTAAAAGCGACCGGAGTAACAGCTTTGGGAGATGCTTTAAAATTAACGGCTCAGAAAATAGAAACTGAAGTTGCAAAAACAACAACAGAGCAAAAAGGCGATTGGAAACCATTGGTTTTTATTATGACCGACGGAATCCCGACGGATAATTGGCAAAACGGACTTACAGAATTCAAAAAAGCAAAAACAGCTTTTACTGTTGCTTGTGCGGCAGGAGGCGGGGCAGACACTAATGTTTTAAAACAAATTACAGACAATGTAGTGAGTTTGGAAAATGCAGACAGTTCTAGTATTGGCAAGTTTTTTCAATGGGTAACAGCTTCAATTGGAGTAACTTCAACAAAAATTGAAGATTTAGGAAAAGAGTTTACAAACTTCAAAGAATTACCTCCGCCACCATCGGAATTAAACATTGTAGTTTAAATTTATTAAAGGCAGAGTTTAGCCATTTTAATGGCTTTTTTCATTGTTTTATTAGTTTAAAAAAAATGATATGAGAAGACTACCAGTATATTTTTTGCTAGATACTTCAGGTTCAATGTACGGGGAACCAATTCAAGCTTTGAATAATGCTTTGAGCGGTATGATTAATACACTTCGTTCTGATGCTCAGGCACTAGATTCTCTTTGGATCAGTATAATAACATATGATAGAGAGGTTAAAGAAATTGTACCATTAACAGAATTGGTTCATTTTCAACTTCCTGAAATAACTTGTCCGCAAAGTGGTCCAACCAATACCGGTGCAGGATTAGATTTCGTAATTCAAAAAGTAAAAGCAGAAGTTATCAGAGGGTCTGCAACCCAAAAAGGCGACTGGAAACCATTGCTTTTTGTTTTTACAGATGGGAAACCTTCAGATATTCAATTTTATAGAGAAAAAATACAAGAAGTTAAAGCCTTGGATTTTGGTGCTGTTGTAGGTTGTGCCGCTGGTCATATGGCAAATGATAGTATACTAAAAGAACTTACTGATAATGTAGTTCATTTGGATTCTGCCGATAGTTCGACTTTAAAACAATTTTTTAAATGGGTTTCTGAAACTATCGAACATGGAAATAAAAGTCAAGGAACCGGAGAAAGTGTAACACTGCCACCGCCGCCAAGCGAAATAACAGTTGTGATCTAATTTTAAAATGCTCGATATGCTATTTACATTTTCTAAAGCTTTAATTCATGTGGCAACCGCAATTGATGAAGCTTATCAAGAAGGACAAGAAAATGAACTTGAAAATTTAGAATTAAGTTCTGATCAGATATTAGAAACAATGAACATAGACGACATAACAATGTGTTATGGAACTACGGGAATTGAGAATTTCAATATTAAAAATGTCGGACAGCTTTTAAAACAAAATTATCTTGAAAAAGAATTTGATATACAAGATGTTATTGTGCGTAAAAATTGTGCTTACTTAAAAGTGAAATACGGTATTCCAGTAAGTGGAAGAAATAAATGTTATGGAGCTTGTTTCGCTATAAATTTTATGGAACCTAATAATGGAGTTGCTGTTTACGGATTTCCAACAAAAAACGCTGACGAAAAACAGGCTTTTAAAGACATAGCAAAAGAGCTAATTAAAGCCCTTGTATAATGCATTTTATAACACTATTTATTCAAATTCTAATTGTTGGGTTGTTTTTGTATTCCAAATTATTGCCTTATAAAGACAAATTGAATCCTCAATATAAAACGATTTTCGATTTCTTTAATAGTATATTTTCACCCATATTCAATTTTCTAAAAACATTCATAAAACCGTTTCAGGTTGGAGCGGGATTAGCGATTGATATGACACAAATAATATTATTGATTATTTTTTTAATGCTACTAAAATTCCTTTAAAATGAGAAGATTACCAATATATTTTTTAATTGATATTTCTGAATCAATGGTTGGAGAACCAATCCAGCAAGTTGAAGAAGGTTTGGCTACTATAATTCAGGCATTAAAAACAGATCCTCATGCTCTAGAAACTGTTTATGTTTCTATAATTGTTTTTGCAGGTCAGCCAAAAACCTTAGTGCCTTTGCAGGAAATAGTGAGTTTTTATCCGCCTAAATTTCCAATTGGAAGCGGTACATCTCTAAGTAAAGGTTTAGGTCATTTAATGTATGAATTAAGAAGTAATATTGTTAAAACAACTTACGAAGTAAAAGGAGATTGGAAACCAATTGTCTTTCTATTTACAGATGGAGTTCCAACAGATGATACGCAGACAGCGATAAACGAATGGAAAAATAACTGGCAAAGAACAGCAAATTTAATAGCGGTTTCATTTGGAAACGAAACAGATACGAAATTATTAGGTCAGCTTACAGAAAACGTACTTCACTTTAAAAATACGAATGTACAATCGTACAAAGAGTTTTTTAAATGGGTCACAGATTCTATTAAAACAAGTAGTATCAGTGTTGAAAATAATTCATCTGGATTCGAATTGGCAAAATTAGATGGAGAAACGCTTTCTAAAATAGATTTGACAAAAGAAGAGCCGATCAAGCAATATGTAGATGATAATTACGTGGTTTTAAATGGAAAGTGCCAAAATACAAAGAGACCGTACTTAATGAAATATCGTAAAACGATTGCAGAATCAATTTATGCGGGGATTGAATTATCTTCAAAAAATTACAAATTGGTTGGCGCTTATCAAGTTGACAATAATTATTTTGAACTGGCAGATAATACAAATTTTAATACTAAAGTAAATACAGAAGAATTATTCGGTGCTCCAACTTGTCCTTGTTGCGGTAATCAAATTGCTTTTGCAGTTTGTGTTTGTCAAAAAATACATTGTATTGGAGACGAACAAATAAGTACATGTCCGTGGTGTAATAATCAAGGATCTTACGGTTGTGGTGAAGGCGGTTTTGACGTAAATAGAACACAAGGATAATTACGTATGGAGGAGACCAAAAGATATCTTCAGTCTTTTTTATTCCAAAATAAAATCGATATTCCAAAAAGCAAACAATCGCTTTTTGAAGATTTTATTAGCGACGAAATCAATATTACGGCAGTAAAAATAATTAAAGAAAAACAGCAGATGATGATGAAAAATTGGAACTTAATAAATCGAATAGATGATATTACGAATCAATCTGTTTTTCTGCCAAATGGTACAGTAAATAAGGCATACGAAGCGAAAATTGATTTTATTCAATTGGGCTGGGATGATATTATTTCGTACGAAATTCAAAATTTAGAAGATACAGGACTTTCATTTGATAGCGAAAACGAATTGCTTTCAGGAAATCCAAAAATTAGTGGCGATTTAAAAATTAAAATGCTTTTTAAAATTAATGGCGAAGCTGAAGAAACGCCTCTAAACGAAAAAGTATTTACCGTAATTATAAATCCTGATCCGAAATCACTTTGGAAAAATATAGAAAGTGATAAAAATGCGCCTTTTGCAAAAGAAGATAATGTGGCTATTGCGAGTTCATTTTTAGATAAAAAAATTGTTGTTGCTTCAAAACGAGGACGAAGCCATGCCAACGTAGGTTCTTTTAGAGAAGACGATTTTGCATTCAAAAACTTTACTTCAAATGGCTGGAGCGTTTTAGCAGTTTCAGATGGCGCGGGCTCAGCTGCTTTATCGAGAAAAGGTTCAAAATTAGCTTGTGATACTTTGATTGAATATTTTGAAGAAAATCTTGATAAAGAAAATTTAAAAGAATTTGATGAGATTTTATTCCATCATTACAATAAAACAGACTCGGATTCATCTAAAAAAATATCTCATTTTGGATATAATACTTTATTAAAAGCGGCTCATTTTGTTAATCAAAAGATTGAAGAATTTGCAGCTGAAAATAATGAAGAATTGAAAAAATTTCATGCGACTTTAATTTTCGCTTTAGTTAAAAAATATGATTTTGGATATGCCATTCTAACTTTTGGAGTTGGTGATTGTCCAATAGGTTTGTTAAGTAAAGATTTAACTGAAATTACATTGATGAATGTCATTGATGTTGGTGAATTCGGCGGAGGAACTCGTTTTATTACAATGTCTGAAATTTTTCAGAGTGATAAACTTTCATCACGTTTCGGATTTAAATTGGTAGACGATTTCTCATATTTAATGCTGATGACAGACGGAATTTACGACCCAAAATTTGTGGTTGAAGCCAATCTGGAAAAAATTGAAAAATGGAATGAGTTTCTGTCCGATTTAAAAGGGAATAATGAAGACGGATCTAAAGTTGATTTTGAAAATGAAAATGCAGATATTGCAACACAACTTTCGACTTGGATGGACTTTTGGAGTCCAGGAAATCATGATGACAGAACGCTTGCTATAATTTACTAAACATGAGTACAGTTACAGTAAAATCAATAAACGACACTACAAAAACGTATCAATTTGTTGATAACGGTGAGCCGATGCGTGGTGGTGTGAAAGACGTTTATTTTAGTCCAGACCGAAAATATGTTGTAGCTATTTTTAGAGATAAATTAGATTTCAACCAAAAAGAGAGACTTCAAAAAATAACCAACAAATATTATACTCAAATCCAAAACGGAGAAGCTGGAGATTATTATTTGAATGAAGTTTTCAGATGGCCAACGGACGTCATTGAGCACAATGGTTTAACGGGAATTATTGTGCCAGTTTATAAAACAAAATTCTTCTTTAAAAAAGGATATCAGACAAGCGATTTAATTCAGGGAAAAGAAAAAAACGGAAAATGGTTTGCTGGACCAAAATTTAGGAATCCGCATTTTCCATTGCGCGTCGCAACTTCAGAATTAGGAGATTGGCTGAGTTATTTTCAGGTTTGCGTAAATCTTTCTAGAGGTGTAAAAAAAATGCACGCTATGGGATTGGCGCATTCTGATTTATCATACAATAATGTTTTAATAGATCCGATAGAAAGATCTGCTTGTATGATCGATTTGGACGGATTAGTTGTTCCAGGGTTATTTCCAGCTGAAGTAATTGGTACAGCCGAATTTATTGCGCCAGAAGTGCTTTCAAGCAAGCATTTAGATAAAAATGATCCAAACAGAAAATTGCCAAACAGATTAACAGATCTGCATGCGCTTCCAGTTTTGATCTATATGTTCTTATTGCATAGACATCCTTTAAAAGGCGGAAAAGTACATGATTTAGATACCGAAAAAGACGATTTGTTGTCTATGGGTGAAAAAGCGATGTTTATCGAACATCCAACAGATGCAACCAATCGACCAAAAATGAATCAGGTTTCTAAATGGGATTTGCCTTGGGCAGATATTACAAAATTGCCGTATACCATAACAGGGCCATATTTAAAGACCTTGTTTGATAAAGTTTTTGTAGACGGATTGCACAACCCGATGCAGCGACCAAATGCGGAAGAATGGGAAATAGCATTGCTTAAAACAACCGATTTAATGCAGAAATGCCATAATCCAACCTGTGAACAAAAATGGTATGTTTTCGATAATACCAATACGCCGAAATGTCCTTTCTGCGGTACGGCACATCAAGGTACGCTTCCTGTTTTAGATTTGTATTATCAGTTTCAGGAAACGACTTGGAAGCCCGAGAATCATAGATTGATGGTTTATAATGATCAATATTTGTTTCAATGGCATGTTAATCGTAATATTGTCAGAAATGAGAAATTAGCGCCACAACATAAAGTTCCAGTTGGCTATTTTACTTTTTTTAATGGTAAATGGGTTTTAGTCAATCAAAAACTAACTTCGCTCAAAGATTTAACCGAAGACAAAGAAATTCCGATAGGTACAATGGTGGAGCTTACGCACGGAAAAAAAATACTGCTTTCTAATGAAGAAGGAGGAAGGGTCATCATGGTAACAATGGCAAATACATAATTTAAAAAATTAACTTAATTAATATCTAAAATGAATCAACACCCAATCTTTTCGGAACATCCCGGTTTAATTGTCGTTTTTGCGGTTGCAGTTGTTATTATGCTGTTGCTAGATTTAGGAATCTTCAACAAAAAAAGCCATGTCGTAACAAACAAAGAAGCTATCACTTGGTCTTTAGTATGGATCAGTTTAGCCATGATTTTTAGTGGTTTAGTATATCACTATGCGGGAGCTGCAAAATTCTATGAGTTTCAATCGGCATATTGGATTGAAAAAGCGCTTTCTGTTGATAATCTTTTTGTATTCATATTAGTGTTTAAGTTTTTTGATGTTGCCAATCAAAACAAACATAAAGTATTGTTTTGGGGAATTATTGGAGCATTGGTTTTAAGAGCAATTTTCATTTTCTCTGGTGCTTTCTTAATCGAATTGACCTATTTAAACAAACTTTTAAGTCTTGCAGGATTTGAAGGATTTAAATATGATATTAACCTAATCATGACAGCTTTCGGATTGTTCTTGGTATATGCAGGTATTAAATCTTGGTCTTCTGGAGACGATGACGATGAGGAAGATTACAACAATACAAGAGGAGCAAGATTAATTAGAAAATTCTTTAATGTAAGCGACAAATATGACGGAGATAAATTCTTCACGTTTGAGAATGGAAAAAAATTAGCAACACCACTTTTAGTAGTTGTAGCCGTAATTGAATTTACAGATTTATTGTTTGCAGTAGATTCTATTCCTGCGATTTTTGCAATTTCAAATGACCCGTTTATTCTTTATACCTCTAACATTTTTGCCATTTTAGGACTTAGAGCATTGTTCTTCTTATTAGACAACTTTATTCACTTGTTTAGTAAATTACAATACGGTTTGGCAATTATCTTGTCATTTATCGGAATAAAAATGATTATTTCTCCATTCTATCATATCGAATCTATGTACTCTTTATTGGTGATTGGAGGCGTGCTTTTAATTTCTGTAATAGCTTCTATTTTAATGCCAGAAGCTGAAGAAGCAAAAGAAGCTTAAAAGTTTAAATAAATTAAAATTTAAAAAGGATTGAAATTCAATTGAATTTCAATCCTTTTTTTGCTTTAGAATATTGTAAGAGCTATTGTTTTTCAGTTTAAAACTTTCAATTAAAAGTTATACTTTTGCACTTTCAAAATTGTAACAGGCAATTTGCTTATTTACAATGTATTTAATTTCTAGATTTTCAGCAATACATTATGCTTAATATACACAATCTTTCAGTTTCTTTCGGTGGGACATATTTATTTGAAGAAGTTACATTTCGTTTAGGCGCCGGCGACCGTGTAGGTCTTGTTGGTAAAAACGGAGCAGGTAAATCGACAATGCTTAAAATGCTGGCTGGTGACTTCAAGCCAGATTCAGGAGTTATTTCTCAAGAAAAAGATATCAAAATGGGATTTCTTCGTCAGGATATTGATTTTGAGCAAGGAAGAACTGTTTTGGAAGAAGCATATGAAGCCTTTACAGAGATTAAAATTGTAGAGAAAAAACTGGAAGAAATAAATCATCAATTGGTCACTAGAACCGATTATGAAAGTGAAGAATACGGACAAATCATTGAAGATTTATCTGATTATACACATCGTTTTGATCTTCTTGGGGGTTACAATTATGTTGGAGATACAGAGAAAATTCTGTTAGGACTTGGTTTTAAAAGAGAAGTTTTCAATAATCAAACGGAAACATTTTCAGGAGGTTGGAGAATGCGTATCGAATTGGCTAAATTATTATTGCAGTCCAATGATGTATTGCTTCTGGATGAGCCTACCAACCACTTGGATATCGAAAGTATCATTTGGTTAGAAAATTTCCTTCGCAATTATCCTGGAGTAGTGGTAATTGTATCGCACGATAAAATGTTTTTGGATAATGTTACCAATAGGACAATCGAAATCTCTTTAGGAAAAGCATACGACTTCAATAAACCGTATACACAATATTTGGAACTGCGTCATGAAATTCGCGAGAAGCAATTAGCAACTCAAAAAAATCAGCAGAAAAAGATTGAAGAAACAGAAAAATTAATCGAAAAATTCCGTGCAAAAGCTTCAAAAGCTTCAATGGCGCAATCGCTGATTAAAAAATTAGATAAAGTAGAAAGAATCGAAGTAGATGAAGATGATAATTCGGTAATGAATATCTCTTTTCCAGTTTCTAAAGAACCAGGAAAAGTAGTTATCGAAGCTGAACATGTAACGAAAGCTTACGGAGACAAAACGATTCTTAAAGATATTAGTTTACTGGTTGAAAGAGGAAGCAAAATTGCTTTTGTTGGTCAAAACGGACAAGGAAAATCGACTTTCATTAAAGCGCTGGTAAATGAGTTTGAATACGAAGGAAACATCAAATTAGGCCATAATGTTCAACTAGGATATTTTGCTCAAAATCAAGCCGAATATTTAGATGGAGAAATCACTTTGCTTCAAACAATGGAAGATGCGGCAACCGATACAAACCGTATGAAAGTACGTGATATGTTGGGTTCATTTTTGTTCCGTGGTGATGATGTGGAGAAAAAAGTAAAAGTACTTTCTGGAGGTGAGCGTAACCGTTTGGCGCTTTGTAAATTGTTGTTGCAACCTATCAACGTCTTGCTGATGGATGAGCCTACGAACCACTTAGATATTAAATCTAAAAACGTTTTAAAAGCGGCGCTTCAAAAATTCGGTGGAACTTTATTGTTGGTTTCTCACGACAGGGATTTCCTTCAAGGAATGTCGAACATTGTATACGAATTCAAAGATCAAAAAATTAAAGAATATCTTGGAGATATCAACTTCTTCTTGGAGCAACGCAATCTTGAAAATATGCGTGAGGTTGAGAAAAAAGATGTTGTAAAAGTTGCTGCTCCAAAAGAGAAAGAAGTTGCGAAAGTATCTTATGAAGATCAAAAGAAAACAAAAGCGCTTCAAAACAGATTAAGCAAAATCGAAAGCCAGATTCAGCAATTAGAAAAAGACATTCAGCATGATGATAAAGCGTTAGAAACGAATTACGATAAACATATCGAAGATGCTTCGTTTTTCACAGCATATAATAAAAAGAAAGCTGATCTAGACCAATTATTGATTGATTGGGAAGTTGTTCAGGAGGAGATTGATAACTTTAATGCTTAAAAAAGTTTTCAAGTTTCAGGTTTCAAGTTTTTTTAAGCCATATCGACCTTTGTCAAAGTTTCAAACTTTGACAAAGGTTTTTTAGTTAATAAGCATTTTCAAGTTTTTTGGAAACCTGAAACCTGAAACCTGAAATTTGAAACAAAAAACCTTACTCAATAATCCCAATGGATCGAGAATGCTCAATGGCTTGACTGCTTTCTTTAAAATAACAAACCGAAACATCCAACGTTTCTAGGTTTTTCATGATTTTTTTTACTTCTTCTTTCTGAGATTTTCCGGTTTGTCTGATGTAAACCGCAATTACAGTAACCGGAAATATTTTGCAGATTCTCTCGTACAAAACTGGATCGTGCTGCGAATCATCTCCCAATAAAATATATTTTAAGTTGGGATAAAACTCCAAAACATGTTTTATCTTTTCAAACTTGTGATCGTGATTGCCACGTCCGCTCATGAAAAAATCCGTGATGCCTCTTTTAATGTCTTTTAGCAAAATAACTGCTCTAGGTAAGTGGTGAATTTTGGTAAACTGAACAATAAAACGGTACAAATTCCATTCGCTACTTGAGATGTAGAAAAAAGCATTTACCTCTTCTTTGTTTTTTCTCCCTGCCGAGCTTAAAGCTTGATAATGTGCAACAACATCTTTAAAAACTTTTCGGTCGTTTACATTCTTAAACAATAAAATGTAGATTTTTCGGAAGATATTCTGCGTATGCGAAATCAAAAAAGTATCATCAATATCGGAGATAATGCCTAATCTTCCTGTGTGTGGATGTATAAAGCTTCCTTTTGAAGTAATAATTTGAGAGTCATATTTAATGCTGACTTCGTAATTCATCCAGCCAAAATGAGTTTCATTTTCAAGCGGAATACAAAACTTAAAATGCCCGTCATCTAAAGTTTTGGTGTGAATTTCTTGATCGGCATATTTCAAATAAACATCAAAATTTTCGACTGTTTTGATCCGAAATTGGTTGATTATAGACTTTGCATTTTTTAAATTTTTCTTCTGAAAATCATAATCGTACGTTCTTTTGAAAACATGTCCCATTACAATTAATTCTTCTTCATTGGCATAGCCACGATATAATTGTAAGATTGGTTTCATTTATTGCGTATATTTATGAAACTGTAAATTACTTAATTTAATTGGTTTTTAAAGCTAAAATTTTGAAAAAGAACATTCTATTTATTGTAAATCCGATTTCAGGTGATCTTGATAAAAGCAGTTTAATCGAGACTGTCGAAGAATTTGCTTCTATAAATTATTTTAATCTAGAAGTTTATGAAACGTCAGGAAACAATGATTTGGGTAAAATTCAGATGATTTATAATCAATTTCTCCCAGAACGAATTATCGTTGCAGGAGGAGATGGAACAATTAAAATGGTGGCTGAAGCTGTGGAAGATTTTGATGTCATAATTGGAATTTTGCCTGCCGGTTCAGCAAATGGATTAGCTGTCGATTTGAATTTGCCAACAAGAATAGATGAAAACTTGAAAATTGCTTTTATGAATCGTTTTATCGAAATGGATATGATTTGCATCAACGGCAAAAAAAGCATTCATTTAAGCGATCTAGGATTGAATGCCAATTTGGTTAAAAACTATGAACAAAGTGATGTGCGTGGATTTTGGGGATATGCATTGCAGGCTTTTACAACATTAACGGAATCTGAAGAACCTTTTGTAGCTACAATTGATGCCAATAATGAAACCGTTAAACATATCGCGAGAATGATTGTAATCGCCAATTCGCAGAAATATGGGACAGGTGTCATTATTAATCCAAATGGTGCAATGAATGATGGAAAATTTGAACTCGTGATTTTAAAAAATCTTGATTTATTATTAATCGGAAAAATTATTACCGGAAATATGCCAATTGATTCTGATGACGTTGTAATCATCTCGACTGATAAAGCTTCTATCAAAACAGATTATCCAGTGAATTTTCAAATTGACGGCGAATATTGTGGCGCACAAACGGATTTAGACATTTATATTTTGCACAAGCAAATGAAAATCGCCGTTCCTTAAAAACAAAAATTACTTAAACGGATTGCGTTCTTGCCATTCTGTTTTTGGTTCTAAATATTGAAATAATTTTGCGATATTATGATTGATCAAAGCATTGCTGTGTGTAATCAATCCGTACATGTTTAATGGTTTTGCACCAACAGAACTTTTGATTTCGAGTGCCGTTCTGGCAAAAACAACTGCTTCAAAACCATGATTGATTGAGTAAGCAATCATGTCATAAAGCATATTTAGATACAACATTTTTTCGCGTTGCAAATTTTCATCATAACCAAGAAAATACGTATCCATAACGTTTCCGTTTTTGATCAAAGTATTGAATCCGATTAATTTTTCATCCAAAAAATAACCATAGAACAAAAAGTCATCTTTCATGATTTCTTTAAAAAAGCTGAAATGATTTCGCGCTAGAAAAAAAGTATTGAAAGGCGCATTTTTTGCCACATGAAAATACAAATCATAAATAACATCTTCGTACTGTTTAATATCAGACAAAGACATTTTCTTTTTAATGATTCCCTCAGATTTTTTGCGCGCGCGCTTGTATTGGTCTCTATATTTTTTGGATAAAGCATCAATATAACCTTGTTCGTTTTTCCAATTTTCATTGATTTCAAAAATCATATTGGGCTGTGTCGAAAAGGTGTAATTGTTTTTGAATTCCGCTTGAAGTGGTTTGATTTCTTCAGATGTAAAATCTTTTATGCTGGTAATATGAACTTTTTTGCCAGAAGCTTTTAAATCTTTTTTAAGCTGATTGATCGCTTTATGAAGTGTTTTGACTGCTTTTGAAACTACCGCAGTTTTAGAAAAAACAAAAGCATTTTGTCCTGTAAGCATATTATTGCCTACGAATAAGACATGCGAAGCAAAGTTTTTGAAAGCAAAATTACGTACAGATGTTTTTAAACATTGATCCCGTTCGCCAAAGGATTCTAGTTTTTCAGCAAATAAAAACTGAGTCAAGGCAATTCCTGCCAGTTTTTCTTCTTCAAAAATCCCAATAAAATGACAAATCATATTGACCGGACAAGAATTTTCCAGTACTTCGAGATATTCTCGTGTCAAAAAAATGTTTTCTGCAGCAAGCGAATTCCATTCCGAAGGGAGCAAAGCCGTTTGATTGTAGATTTGAAAAGAATAAGTTGTATTCAAAAGTGTCTGCTAATTTCTTCAAAATTAGATAATATTTGCCATAACTTAATTGCTTTAAGTTATTATTATGAAAAACCCGTTTGAGTTTTATTTTCAAACGGGTTTTGTATGTTTTTGATTTATGCAAATGCACAGATAATGCCACCCATCAGCATAAGTGTCAGCATCCAATAGCCTGCGTGAATGAAGATGTATTTCCAAGATTTTCTTTCAAATAAACCATTGATTCCCACAATCGGGAAAGCAAAGAATAGTCCTGACATGAAGCCATGAAGCGCTCCGTGTTTGAAAGTTCTGTAAGCAGTTCCGTAATCGGCCATGAAAGCGGCAAATGATGGTTTTGCATTGGCCAACATCGGCGGTCCGCCAACCATTCCCACAGCACCAGACTGGTGAATTGTCAAAGCCATTAAAATCATTGTAATCATTAAAGAAAAAATATACGTCAATCCGAAGATTTTAAGCATATTTCCCGATCTAAGTTGTTCTTGAGTGAAATTATTTTCTCTCATCCAGATTGTTCCGAATACTTTTGGGTGGTACCAAATAAATCCAGTTAATAAAGTAACAACAGCTGCTACGAATAAAGCAACAAAGTTAATTTCCATAATATGAGGTTTTTAGATTAGTTGAGTCAAATTTAGTTAAAAAAAAGACTGATTTTACATTTTAATGTTAAGTAGTAAAAAGGTTATTAATTGTATTTTTATTAACACTTTATCGACATTTAGTGCATTATGTCTAGAGAATTATATAATTTTATACCCGTAACAAACCCCCAAATCTGTTATGAAAAGCTTTATTACTTTTTTTTTAGCATTCGCTTTTTCGGTCAGTTCTTTTGCAGATACTGTTTCAGATAAAGAGAAAGAAGCTTTAATAAAATTATATCATGCAACAAATGGCTTGCAATGGAAAACAAAGTGGGATTTATCGCTTTCGGTTTCCACATGGTATGGCGTTCGCGCTGAAAACGGAAAAGTAGTAGCTTTAGATTTGTCAAATAATAACCTGCAAGGCGAATTGCCTTTAGAATTTTTTGATTTGATAAATTTGGTTGAGGTTAATTTTCAGAAGAATAAATTAGAAGGAAATTTGCCAAACAAAATTCAAAATCTCAAAGAGCTTGAAGTTTTAAATGTTTCTGATAATCAATTTTCAGGACAAATTCCGGCAGAAATCTGTGAATTGCAAAAGCTGAAAGACTTGGAGCTTTTTATGAACAAAATTTCCGGAGAACTGCCTACAGATCTTGGAAAATTAAAACAATTAGAAGTTCTTGCATTGTTTAATAATGAAATTCAAGGTTCGCTGCCGAGTTCGATTTATAAAATTTCGAACCTAAAAATATTGCTTTTAAATGGCAATAAATTATCAGGGAATTTGAGCAGAGAAATTACGAATTTCAGAGCTTTAGAAAACTTAAGCTTGTTTGACAACAGTTTTGAAGGAGAAATTCCTGATGGACTTGGAAAGCTGCAGCATCTTTCTGAAATGAATCTTTCTTATAATAAATTTAAAGGAGGAGTTTCGAGAAAAATTGCGTTATTAGATGCTTTAAATATGACAATGTTTGATGAAAACGGAAATCTGTTTTTATTGGAAATAAATACTGAAAGACAAAAAAATATTACCGAAAATTAATCGTGCTTATGGAATGAATTTTACTCTGAAAAAAGTTGATTAAATATATTTAGTTAATTGCCGAAAACCGTAATTCGTTACGGTTTTTTTTGTTGCTGTTTTTTGCGATTTATTGTATTATTTTTGTGAAAATATTTTAAAAATCTTTTAGTTTTTTTCTTTAACTTTAAAATTAGATTCGGCCGTTTGGCTGAAGCCGGAAAGAGAAAAATAATTAACCTTTTAATGTTAAAATTATGACACTGCAATATCAAGGCGAAGAATACGGAAAACCAACAACATTCACATTGAGAATCATTGGAAACAACTTGTCAAAAAGTAGTTCAAATTATCAAATTGATCTTTTGGTAGGAGATAAGAGATTGCCAACTTTTACAACTGAAATTCATCAAAGTCTTTCTAATTGCTTGAAAGAGATTTATTTGTTTAGAAAACACCACGGAATCAAATTTGACGCAGCTTCAGAGAAAATTGTTTCGCTTTATGTTCCTTATGACAGAGTTTTGTTCAATTACAATAAATACGCATTGTTTAGAGCTTAATTTTAAACAGAAATAAAATAAAAAAGACCGTTCATTTGAACGGTCTTTTTTATTTCGATGGAGCTAAAAATTATGGTTTTTGTTTTCTTTTTTCAGTCAAATATTTACGGATTGGCGTATCAATATAAGTCATAACTAGATAAGCGAACCCAATTAAAACTAATGTTCCTGCAGCAACCACTGAATATAGTTTCAAACCAGTAAGCTTATATTCTAGATTATATGAAAAGAATATCCACATAGCGAAATAGTGCGTCATATATAACGGATAAGATATATTCCCGGAAAAAACACAGATTTTTTCTGTTCGTTCTGTAGTTATCGCGCCCGCTCCCAAAGCTACTATAAATGGAAAATAAAACAGTACAATAAGAGGTTCTGTAATGAAATTTATTTCTTGGTTGAATGGATATATAAATGTTGGAAATAAAAGTAATGAAAGGCCGATGAATCCAAGCTTTGATCGAATAATCCATTTGAATCTATAAACTGCCATTCCAGCTAAAAAAGAGTAGGAAATACGTGCAGCACCATGCCAAAAAGTATCACCGCCCCAACCGCCAGAAATACCTTTTGCGTGGATGGAAACATAAACTAGTGCAATTCCAGCAATGAAAGTCAATAGCAAAATGATTTTTCGAGACAAGCGATATAAAATTGTACAGTAAAAAATATTAGCAATATATTCCCAAAACAAAGACCAAGCCGGCGCATTCAATCCAAAATTATTGCCAAAACGCTCTTTCATTATTGGAAGCGGAATCATTAAAAGCGAACAAACAAATAAAAGCAGAATTTCAAAAAAACTTCTATTTGCAATATCTCCAAACGGAAAAACGAAGTATCCGATAAAGCCTAAAATTGACCCAAAAATTACCAGAGGATGCAATCGTATTAAACGTAATTTCAAAAATTCGAGAACACCAATTTTTTCCATTCTATCGTCATAGGCGTATGCAATTACAAATCCCGAAAGACAAAAGAAAAAATCGACGGCAAGAAAACTATGCGCAAATAAATTTTTGCTGTAATCAGAAATTGCGATTTCTAGAAAATGGTAAATTACTACTGCAATTGCAGCAACGCCTCTTAGGCCATCAAGAATTTGAAAATGTTGTTTGGGTTTAATTGGCTCAGAATAGTTCATGTAAAGTTGGGTTGTAAATGAATTGGAATTATGTGATTAGTATTTTATAGCTTTTTTTGAATGTTTATTTTCCCATCGCATAAATAATTCCGCCAAGTAAATGCTGCGTAAAAAGCGGGTCGCTGTAACTCTCAGGACTATGCCCTAATGCGGTATAAAACGCTCTTCCGCCATCATAATCATGATACCAAGCAAGAGGATGATTATTGCCGTGTTTGCCACCTTTATACGACGATTCATCAATTTTTATGAGCACTTTTACAGTGGGATTTAAATATTTGAAATTATACCATTCGTCTTTTCTTTCCCAAATTTCAGGAAGGTGTTTTGTTGAAGGATGTTTATGATCTACTACAATAAGTTTCGCATTTTGAGGCTCGGGATGACCTTCAAAAATACCACCGATCATTTTGGTGTACCAATCCCAATCAGGTTCACAATTTGTAGCAGAATGAATGCCGGCAAAGCCGTTTCCTTTTTCAATAAATTGCTTCAAAGCCAATTTTTGTTCTTCGCCTAAAACGTGACCAGAAGCGCTCAGAAATATAACCGCTTGATATTGTTTCAAGTTTTTTGAATTAATAGCCAACGAGTCCTCAGTCGCATCTACTAAAAAATTATTTTCTAGCCCTAATTTTTTAATAGCGGCTATTCCTGCCGGAATGCTTTCATGTCTGAAACCATTTGTTTTAGAAAAAATCAATACTTTTTTTGTTTTTCCAGAAATGGTCAGTTCTGTGTTTTTTTGATAAAAAGAGGCTAAAAAACAACTCATAAGCACAATTGCAATGCATGAAATTGATTTTTTTATTGAAGGCAAAATATTCATTTTGAAGGTTTTTATTTTTGGGAAGATAGAAAAATAATTAATTTCTTCGAGAAATATTTTGTGTTGAATATCACAGTAAAATTTGATTTTGAAAAAAAAATCTGCAAAAGAAAAAAGCTTCAAGAAAACTTGAAGCTTTTTCAATAACTAACATAAACAGAAATTTAAGTTTTACTGATCGTTACGGAGTAACTTTTTAAACTTTAAAAATCAATTTCTTTTTATAGAAAATCCACAAAATAAATGACCAAAAAACAGCGTATAATAATGCATAAGCCAACGATGCATTTAGCGGATTTTCGAAACAAGGAACAATTCCGTGATTATAAATATAAGCTTGAAGACCAATTTCTTCTCCAGCAGTTTTTGGATCGGCGACTTTTATCGCACTTAAAGCTCTCGGAATTATCCCAGAAAAGAAAAATACAATCATTGGGTTTACACCCCAAATCAAAAATAATTTGGTCCATTTTTTATATCCTTGAATATCGATAATGTAGTACAAAAGTGTTAAGCAAATTGTTGCAATTCCGGCAGTGTATAAAACATAAGAACTTGTCCAAAGCGATTTGTTGATTGGGAAAAAAATATTCCAAAATAAACCTCCAATTAATAAAGCTGTTCCGGCAATAGCGGTCTTTTTCACAATTTCGATTTTATCAATCGACAAGTTCAAAAGTTGTCCGATGTACATTCCTAAAATTCCAGTTCCAATGGCTGGCAACGTGCTTAAAATTCCTTCTGGATCCCAAGTTTTAGACGATGCCCATAAATGCCCGTTTAAAAGCGTGTCGTCAATCCAAGCAGCTAAATTGGTTCCTTTATCGAAGTTGGCTGGACCAAATCCGGGAACGGGCACAAAAGCCATCAAAATCCAATATCCAATTAAAAGTGCTGCTAAAACTAAAAGCTGTGTTTTTAAATTGGTCTTTAAATATAAAATAGAAGTAAAGAAATACACAATTGCAATTCGTTGCAAAACGCCTGGAATTCTGGTGTCTTCAAAATGTTCTAATCCGCTAAAGGATAGAGAAAGCAGTATGATAAAAATTCCGACTGCAAGAATGGTTTTCACTTTCATCGAAAAATTTCCTAAAAGCGCATAAGCAACTGCAAAAGCAATAATCAATCTCACACTTAATAACGGAATTCCTTCTAAACCAAATAAATGAATTCTGCTGAAAACGCTTAAAAACAATCCCAAGCAGAAAATTCGAAGCGAACGAACTACGATTTTATTAAAAACACTTCCGTCAAAATGTTTTACAGGCATTGCAAACGGAATTGCAGTTCCCATTATAAAAACGAAAAACGGAAAAACTAAATCGGTAGGAGTACAGCCGTGCCATTCAGCGTGTTCTAACGGTGCGTAAATCGAATCCCAACTTCCGGGATTGTTGACAATTGTCATTAAGAAGATGGTAAATCCTCTAAAGACATCAAGTGAGGTTAAACGTTCTTTTGTCATTGGGTTTATTTTTTGGTTGTTAGTTTTTTTTTTAAGAAGAAAGAAGCAAGAGAAAAGATTTTCATGCTTTCAGATTTTAGATTTTGGAATTTGGAATTTGAGATTTGAAGGTTTATTTCACTATTGCATCTTGAATTATTTGCTGGATTTCTTCTCTGATTTTTCCTTTGGCTAATTTGTTTTCGTCGTTAATTACTTCTGGATACGTTCTGTTAGAAAGAAAAACATATACAATTTCGGTTTCTGGATCGGCCCAAGCCATGTTTCCTGTGAAGCCTGTGTGTCCAAAACTTGCTTCAGAAACGCAATCGCAAGTTGGTCCCCCTTTGTGCACTCTTTTGTCAAATCCTAAGCCTCTCAAAACACCTTGATTTTTGTAATAGCAAGTATTAAAAGCATCAAAAGTTTGAGGAGAAAAATATTGAATACCACCGTAATTTCCTTTTTGTAAATACAGTTGCATCATTTTGGCAACATCCATGCTGTTTGAGAAAATTCCAGCATGACCCGCAACGCCGCCTTCCATTGCCGCCGCCATGTCGTGAACATAACCTTGAATAACTTGATGTCTGAAATAATTATCGATTTCAGTTGGCGCAATATTGCTTTTGTCAAATTTTTCTAGCGGATTGTAAAGCGTATTGGTCATTCCTAACGTGCTGTAGAAATTTTCTTTACTCAAATCTTCCAGTTTTTTATGCGTTTTTTTCTCCAGATATTCTTTTAGAATGATAAATGTAAAATCGCTGTATTTGTATTCTTTTTTAGGAGATACAGGACTTTTTGCTATGATTTTCATAATCGTGTCATGATAATCATTTCGAATGTAAAGATTCTCGGCAACTTTCGTTGTAAAATTAGGACCTGCTACTTTGCTATAATATTTTTCAGAAGGCTGATTGTTGCTGTCTAAAGTTGCTTTGTAAAATGGAATCCAAGCTTGAAGTCCCGCGTAATGATTCAGCAAATCTTTGAAAGTGATGTTTTCTTTGTTGGTTTTTGCAAAATACGGCAACATGTCTTTTAGTTTAGTATCCAGCATTACTTTATTTTTATCGTATAATTGCATCACATTTGGCAGTGTCGAAATCATTTTTGAAATTGAAGCTACATCATACAAATCAGAATTGGTTACCTGTTTTCCATTCTCATAAGTTTGCGCTCCGTATGATTTCTGAAAAATCACATTTCCTTTTCTTGCGACCAAAACCTGCATTCCCGGCGTCATTTTGCCATCAATTGCTTTTTGAGCTACAGCATCAATTTTAGATAAAACAGCAGGATTCATATTTACATTTTCTGGAGCTGTAAAAGCTAAACGATTTAGTTTTTCTGTGGTTAAACCGTCGTTGACATGAAAGGAATCATTAATCGATACAGGCAATTTTCCTTTAGCAGCAATAGCTCCAAAAAGCAATTCTGCAGAAACTACTTGACTAATATCTGAGTTTTGATACGAAACTACTAATCCTTCAATATCGGTAAAATCTGAAATAGATAATAACGAATATGGTTTTGCAAAAACATCCAAAATCACTTTGTTGTGTTTTGCAATTTCTTTCAGCCAAAGCATTTCTTGTAAGGTAAAATCTTGTTTTTCCCAAGCTTTATTTACTTTGTGAAAACTGATAATAACTTTGTCGAATTTTCTCAATTCCTTATTCAGACTGTCAAGATTGGTGTCTTTAACTTCTGTGATTTCAGTGTATTTTTTTAAGGTAGAAACAAAAGTGCTGTTGGTATCTTCACCCAGTTTAACGTAAGCAATTTTTTCACTTAAATCTTTTATAGGAAGAATTTCTTTTTCGTTTTTTAAAACCGTAATTGCATTTTCATATAAAGTATACTGAAGTGCATCCTTATCAGAACTGTTGAGATCCTTTTGTAAGTTAGTCAAATCAGCAGGTTTGTATTTGTTTAAACCCGCTTTGAATTTGTAATGAAGAATTTTTTTAACGGAATGCGCTAAACGCTCTTCGGTAATTTCGCCATTAGCATAAAAAGTTTTTAATTTTTCTAAAGCTGCAGGAACATTGTCTGGACAAAGAAAAATGTCATTTCCAGCTTTTAAAACCGCTAATTCAAGATCACCTACAGGTTTGAAATTACTAGCGCCTTTCATTCCCAAACCATCTGTAAAAATCAATCCTTCAAAGCCTAAATGTTTTTGAAGTAATTCGGTAACCACGTTATAAGAGGCAGAAGAAGGAATATTTTCTCCAGATTCTAAACTCGGAATGTTGAGGTGAGCAACCATTACAGAGGCTAAACCTTCATCAAAAAGCTGTTTATAGGGATATAATTCGACTTCATTGATTCGCTCTTTGGTCAAAGTAACAGTTGGAAGTGTTTTGTGAGAATCAACCGCTGTATCGCCATGACCTGGAAAATGTTTTCCTGTACATAAAACACCCTGACTTTGAATTCCGCGCATTAAAGCAGCTGCTTTATTGGCTACATTTGTTTTGCTTTCGCCAAAAGAACGATTTCCGATAATTGGATTAAGCGGATTTGTATTGATATCTAAAACAGGAGCGAAGTTAAAATGGATTCCCATTCTTTTGCATTCGCTACCCATATTTTTCCCCACTTTTTCAATTAGTTCTAAATTCTGAATCGCGCCTAAAGTCATGTTCCAAGGATAAGCATAAGTCGAATCTAAACGCATGCTTAAGCCCCATTCGGCGTCAAGGCCAATGAATAATGGAACTTTGGCTTTTGCCTGATATTCATTAGTTAATCTAGCCTGACGAACTGGTCCGCCCTGAAAGAAAATAATACCTCCAACATTGTATTTTGAAACAAGTTCTTTTACTTTATTTACATGAACAGAATCTTTATTGGAATAGGCATTTACAAAGAATAATTGACCTAATTTTTCGTCTAAAGTCATTTTGTTGTAAATACTGTCTGTCCATTGATTTTCAGCATTTGAATCCTCGAGAAATGGTTTTTTTTGTGCTTTAGTTTTTGGGATATAAACTTCTTTATTTTCTGTTGTAATAGGCTTGTTTACTACAGTTGTTGTTTTGCTTTTTTTAGAAACACCACAATTGATGATAAAAAAAAGCATAACTGCAAACAGTCCTATTTTGATAACATAATTTTTCATGAAATGTTTTTTGGCAATTAAAATGAGATTCTTTCTGCTGAGCGTTTACTGGTAATATAAATTCCGAAATAAGTGAGCAATCCGTTTAGTACTATTAATTCATTATCAAAAACATATCCTGCAAATAGCAGTTTTGAGTTTTCATTAATTAAATAAGTGAAAAATGGCGACAATAAACAGATTAATGGTACGAGTTTATCGTTTACATGTCTTGATTTTTGGAACAAACCAAAAGCGTATAATCCTAATAATGGACCATAAGTATAAGAAGCAACTTTAAAGATCATTCCAACAACCGAACTGTCGTTTATGGCATTAAAAATCAGAATGATAAAAAAGACTAAAACAGAAAAACTGATGTGTACCAAATGTCTAATCTTCACTGTGTTTTTCTTGTGACTGTTTTCGGCTTTGTCCATTCCTAAAAAGTCAACGCAGAAAGAAGTTGTTAAGGCGGTCAAGGCAGAATCTGTGGTGGCAAATGTGGCTGCAATAATTCCCAATAAAAATACAATTGCAGGAATTAATGCTAAATGATTTAGGGCAATTTCTGGAAATAATAAATCGGTTCTTGGTTTTCCGGTCACTAAATCGGTTGGAATCGCGATTCCATTTTTGTTTGCATAGATGTATAAAAGCGCACCAACACTCAAAAAGAAAATATTGATTACCACAAAAATTCCTGTAAAAGTGAACATGTTTTTTTGTGCTTCGCCGATGTTTTTACAGCTGAGGTTTTTTTGCATTAAATCCTGATCCAAACCTGTCATGGCAATGGTTACAAACATTCCGCCCAAAATTTGTTTTACGAAATGAAATTTGCTTCCCATAAAGTCATCAAAGAAAAAAATCTTTGAATAATTACTGTTTTTTACTTCTTCAAATGCACTGATGGCACTCAAATCCATTCGATCGCAAATGAAATAAATGGTCAAGAAAACCGAAGTAACTAAAAAGAACGTCTGTAAAGTATCGGTAATAATAATTGTTTTTAAACCGCCTCTGTAAGTGTAGGAGAAAATAAGAAGCAATGAAATCAAAACTGTAAAAGCAAACGGAATATGGTAGTAATCAAAAACAAAGCGTTGTAAAACAATAACAACCAAATAAAGTCTGAATGCCGAGCTAATTGTTCTACTAATCAAGAAAATAGAAGCAGCTGTTTTATAACTGAAAACGCCCATTCGATGTTCGATATAACTATAAATCGAAGTCAGATTCATTCTGTAATAGAGTGGCAACAATAGTTTTGTAATCACTATAAAACCCAGTGCATTACCTAAAACAAATTGAAAGTATTTGAATTGCTCACCACTTGCGGCACCAACTTCTCCTGGAACAGAAATAAAAGTCACTCCAGAAAGTGCAGTTCCAATCATTCCGAAAGCTACTAAATACCATTTTGAATTTTTATTGGCGGTAAAAAAAGCTTCGTTTCCGCTGTCTTTCTTGCTCACTCGGTGTGAGATATAGAATAATGTTCCGAAATAAATGATAATTAAGAGAAGGATGGTGCTTGGTGTCATTTTATTTTTTGGTGTTTGATTCTTTTATAAAACTATAAAAGATTTTAAATAGTTTTGGTTTTGCAGTTTTATTTTTGTGCCAATAAAACTGCTCGTACACTTTTGTGTTTGTGCAATAATTCTTCTGCTAAATCATATTCAATAGCAAGTTCTTCCATAATCATTTTGATGCCTCGCTTGACCAATTTTTCGTTTGAAAGTTGCATGTCAACCATTTTGTTGCCTTTCACTTTTCCTAATTTAATCATTACCGAAGTAGAGATCATGTTTAGTGTCAGTTTTTGAGCCGTTCCCGATTTCATTCTAGTGCTTCCAGTTAAGAATTCTGGGCCAACAATCAATTCAATTGGGTAATCAGCTTCTTGAGCAATAAGGCCGTTGCTGATGCAAGAAATACTTCCCGTTTTTACATTATGTTCTTTTGCTTTTTTCAAAGCTCCCAAAACGTATGGTGTATTTCCAGAAGCCGCAATTCCGATAATAAAATCTAAGCTTGAAATCTCAAATTTTTCCAAATCTTTCCATGCTTGTTCTGTATCGTCTTCGGCATTTTCAACTGCTTTTCTAATAGCAGTATCGCCGCCAGCAATAATTCCGATAATCATATCATGTGACACACCAAAAGTTGGCGGACATTCTGATGCATCTAAAATTCCGATTCTCCCTGAAGTTCCCGCTCCAATGTAAAATAATCGGCCACCCAACTGCATTTTTTTGACAATTGCTTTAACCAGTTTTTCAATTTTAGGAATTTGCTCTTCAATAATATTCGGTACTTTTTTGTCTTCTGTATTAATGTTTGTAAGAAGTTCTTTCACGCTCATTTGATCCAAATCTTTGTACAAAGATTCTTGTTCAGTTTCAGGATTTTTATTTTTCATTTTTCTTTTTTTTTGATTTTTGAAACCAAATTCTTCCGAATAAAGATTTCGTTTTTGTGCATTAATAGTCTCTATTTTATCGAAAAAATAGTAGAATTTGAGTAAATTATTGAATTAAGGGATTATTTGTAAATCAGGTATTTTGTTCGCATTTTTTTGAAAGCTTCTAGATCTTTCTGCCAAGTTTTTCTAATCTCGACTTCAGAAACACCGCTTTCAATTTGCTGCTGTAATTTTTTTGTTCCCGCAAGCTTCGTAAAAAAAGCGTTGAAGAATTTTGTTTTGTCACTGGTATTTTGATAGGCTTTAATTAGCCATTTTAATTCGAGTTGTTTTAGTTTTGGATATTTCGTCAAATCCTCGCCAAAACATTCTTTTCCGTTGTATAAAGGATCTTTTGCGCCAAAATTTGGTTTCGGAGTAAAGCTAAAATTGGTTTTGGTTAGATAAGGTGAACCATAAATTTGAAATTGCGTTTCAGTTCCTCGACCCACGCTTACATTTGTTCCTTCAAAAAGGCATAAACTCGCATAAAGATTGATCGATTGGTCATTTGGCAAATTCGGAGATGGTTTCACCAATAAACTGTAAGGCATATTTCGTTTATAATCCAAACAAGGAATGACAGTTAATTTGCATTGCGCACCATCTTTTAACCATTTTTCTCCGTTTACCATTTGAGCATATTCGCCAATTGTCATTCCATGCAAAAGCGGAATAGGGTGCATACCCACAAAACTTGTAAATTCTTTTTCTAAAAGCGGACCGTCAACGATCGAACCATTCGGATTTGGTCTGTCAAAAACAATAAGCGGCACGTTATTTTCTGCGCAAGCTTCCATCACATAATGAAGCGAAGAAATATACGTATAGAATCGAGCTCCAACATCTTGTAAATCGAAAATCATCACATCAATTCCGGCTAATTGCGCTGGTTTTGGCTTTTTATTATCACCATAAAGTGAAATAATCGGCAAACCTGTTTTTTGATCTTTTCCATCAACAACGTGTTCGCCTGCATCAGCAGTTCCTCTAAATCCATGTTCTGGAGCAAAAATAGTCTGAACGGCAATTTTTTTCTCTAAAAGAAAATCAACTACATGTGTCTTGTCAGATAAAATTCCAGTTTGATTCGTCACAATTCCGACTTTTTTATCTTTTAAAATCGGAAGATATTTTTCGTAATTATCTGCTCCAGTTTTGATTACAGAAGCATTGATTCCAACTGAATTCTTACTTTGAATTGTTGAAGAATGAGACGGAATACAAAATAGAAATGCCGTAACAAAAACGCTTTTTGCTATAAATTTTATCATTTTAAATACAGTTAATGGTTAAGACAAAAAATGGACAAAATAAAATTAAAAATTTTATAGGGATGTATATGAATGTTTTAGGTAGATTGGGGGAAATCTAAAAACTGATATTGTATAGTCTGAATTATTCAGGTTGAAATTTTATTTTGTCTTTTTGTCTGTCACGATGCGTTTAAAAAAGAATGTTTTTTAGATACTGCCTCCAAAAACACAAAATTTTGGAGGCAGTTTTAGTATTGATTTTTCAGTTTTTACCGAATTACCAGCCAGGATTTTGATTTAATGTTACTCCTTCAGCTGCGTATAAACTGATGTCATTTGTTGGAATTGCACTTAAGTAATTTTTTGGTGAAACAAATAATCTTGATACACCTGCTGCGTAAGGGATTACATATCCGTTTGCATCTACTTTTGTTTTTGAGTTCGTTCCAATCAAAGCTATAATTCTAGCTCCTAAAACAACATCTGGATTAGAATTACTGTCTAAATAATCTCCTTTTTTCCAACGCATAAGATCTTCTTTTCTCATAGTAGTCCAGCTCATAAACTCAATTCTGCGCTCACGACGAATTTCCCAGATAATTGGATTTACAATTCCTGCTTTTAGTTCTAATGCAGTTACCCTTTGTGGATCATCTATTTGTACACCATTTGCAGCAGCATTTGTACCATCTGTTGTCAAAATAGCGATTCCTGCACGTGTACGAACTTTGTTGATAGATAAATTAAGATCGTTGTTGTTAACTGTACCCAATTCTGCACAAGCTTCAGCATAATTCAAATACACTTCACTTAAAGTGAAAACTGGCGCGTCAATTTGGTTTTGTCCAATTGTTGTAACCTCAGTACCTGATGTAGCAGGATTGTTATACAATTGAAACACATAACCTGTGATAGAAGTTAAACCATTATAAGGTTTGTCAGAATAAGCATAATCAGCTGTGCTGAAAGCTTTAGCAAATCTTGGATCTCTGTTAGCAAAAGTATTTGCAATAGTGTTATCACCTAAATATTGCGCATTGCCAGCTTGTTTGATAGGCAATCCGTTTGTAGTTACATAGCTTTCCGCAGCAAATTTTGTCAATCCGTTTTGGATAGTAGAGGTGTTTGTATAGGCTTGTACTGAATTTGCTAAAACACCTTTTATGTATCTTTTTGCCAAAATAACTTCAGTATTTCCTAATAGCTCAACTGAGTTGTAAAGTGCTTTCCAATCTGCATTTAGTTTGTATGAATTGTTGTTCATTACAGCTAAAGAAGCATCTTTTGCTTTTTGAAGGTAAGTATTTCCGTTTTGTCCTAAATTGTACTTTCTGTACGTACCTTCACTTAAACATACGCGGCTCAATAAAGCATAAGCAGTGTACTTGTTTACGGTAATATTACTATCATCAACGTTTAATAACATTGGAATTGCTTCTTCCAAATCTTTAATTACATTGTCTATAACTTCAGCTCTTTTTAAAGCTGGTTTGTATACGTTAGGGTCGCTTTGAGCCAAATACATGTCTGTGTAAGGCACATCGCCAAATTGCTGTGCTAAGCGGAAATACGTATGCGCTCTAAAGAATTTTGCAACACCGATATAGTGATTTTTCTTTGCTTGATCCATCGGAACATTCGGCATTCTTTGCAACATAAGATTGCAACGACGAACCAAAGTGTAGTATTCGTTCCAGTTTGTATTCGTTGCATTTGCAGCCGTTGGAAAGTTCGTGAAAACGTTATTAGCTAAATTGTCATCGATTAATCCTGTTGCTGCATGAAAGTAAAAATCAGCAGTGACACCAGCATTGTTTCCGTAACCGTTAAAAGTGTTATAGTTCAGCCAAGAATATGTTTTTACGTTGTTTTCTGAAGTCCAAAAATTGTCATCAGTAAACACATCTTCAGGAGGTGTATCCAAAAAATCTGAGCAACTAACCGCTAGACTTGCAAAAGTAAGCAAGGCAACTGATAGTTTTATCCTAGAGTTTATTATTAATTTTCTCATTTTGATTATTTTTTAATTTTTAAATACCTTATTTAGAATGCAATTTGAACACCAAATGACCATGTTTTAGAGTAAGGGAAAGTTCTTCCCCATGCTGCTTCAGTTTCATTGATTTCAGGGTCTACTGGCAATTTGCTGCTCTTCCAAGTAACTAAGTTTAATGCTGAAATGTACGGTCTGATTTTGTCAATTCCAGCTTTTTGAGTAATGCTCTTAGGAATTGTATAACCAAGCGTCACTGATTTCAAACGCAAATAAGACATGTCTAATAAATAACGTGATTGTGCAACAAAGTTATTTGATCCTGGTGCATAAGCTCCAAATGCGTTGCCAGAATGTCCTGGGTAAGGATTAGGGAAATAGGCATCTGTATTTGTTGGTGTCCAGTAATCATTTTGGTTCACATACATAGCATCTGTTCTGTTGTAGAAAGGCAAAACTAAGTCAGAAGATGCCCAGTATTGACGTTTACCAACTCCTTGGAAGAAAGCATCAACGTCAAATCCGTATAACGCACTTCCTAAACGAATTCCATATTGATAACGAGGTGTTGTATTACCAATCACTTTTAAATCTCCTGGATTAAGAGCTGTTCCATCTCCTCTTGAGATTACACCGTCTCCGTTTATATCCTTGTACATTACATCTCCAGCACCATATTTAAAAGTACCTGTTCTTACGTTTTTATAGTCAACTCCATTTACAATTAATCCAGTTGCATCAATCTGATCTGTTGATTGAATCAAACGATCTGTTTCTAATCCCCAGATTTCGCCCAATTTTTGACCTGCATAAAAAGATCCTAAAAGTTTAGAAGAGTTGTTCCATTCTGTTACTTCTGTAGTGTTGTCAGAAAGCGTAAGATCTGCGTAAACGGTAATGTTTTGGTTGATTGCTTTGTTAAAGTTAAGTGCTAACTCCCATCCAGTAGTTCTTAAATTTCCTGAGTTTGTATTAGCGGCAGTTTGACCAAATGAACCCGGAAGCGTTTTACCTGGCGCTAACATTCCTTTTGTATCACGTTGGTAATAATCAAAAGTCAAACCTAACATATTAAACACTCTGATATCGATACCAACATCTTGAGTAGTTACTTTTTCCCAAGTTAAATTCGGATCAACATTTGTTGGTTGATTGACAGAAGGCGGTACAGTTGAACCACTTCCTAGCCAAAATGGGTTAGAGCTAGTCATAGTTGGTAAAAAGGCATTAGCTTTAATATTTTGATTTCCGATAGAACCAACAGATCCACGGATTTTCAAATCATTTAACCAGCTTCTAGTGTTTTCCATGAAGCTTTCTTCAGAAATTCTATATCCAACAGAAGCAGAAGGGAAGAATCCCCATTGTTCATCTGTAGGGAATTTTGATGAGCCGTCGTAACGTCCATTTATCTCTAGTAAATATTTTCCTTTGTAATCGTAATTCACACGTGCAAAGAATCCCGCAATTGCATATTGTGATAAACCAGGATTCAAAATATCATTAGATGAAAGAGGTGAAGTAAATTGATCACCGATAGCTAAATTAAATTCTGGTTTGCTTTTATCTAAAAGTGTATTTCTACGAGCATACGTTCTTTCAAAATCATACCATTCTGAGTTCAAACCACCTAATACTTTAAAGTTGTGGCTTTCGGCTAAAGTTTTGCTGTAGTTTGCATAGATGTTTGCTACATTTCTTCTGTAAGAAGATTTAGCTTGTGCAACAAAATCATTTCCACTTTCCATCATTGTAGGTTTTCCTGCAACTAAGTCGGCAGCGCTCGTCCACCAGTCCCAAAGCGGTACTTGACCACCATTCATTTTTAAGCTTGAAAAATTGTTGTTGATGCTGTATTCTCCAATAATATTAAAGTCTTTTGTGATTTGAGCAGTAAGTTTCCCACTAATCCTCATGTCATTTGACTTGCTTTCATTTTGAGATGCATTTGCCATATATCCTGGCGCATGTCTGAAATAAGTACCGTTATAAGTACCATAAGGGAAATAAGAACCCCAACGCATATAATATCCAAAATATCCATTACCAGCAGTATCAAGACCACTATTATAGTAGTTGAAAGGAGAATCATATTCTTGGAAAGTTCCTAATACTTTGAAATCTCCCGTAAGCCAGCTTGCTAATTGTGTTGTAAAGCCAAGATTTAGGTTGAATCTTTGGTTGGTTTCAGTATTGATTTTCATTACACCTTCTTGATTAGCAAGTCCTAATGAAACAATAAATGAGCTTTTGTCGCCTAAAGAACCTTGAGCTGATAAATTGTGAAGTGTTTGTAATGAATTCTTTTTCAACATTTCATCATGTGGATTCCAAATTCTGTAGAAATATTCCTTTCCACCAATCACGTCGAAATCTTCTCCCAAGATCATGTTTTTGTCATTGCTGTTTCTTGTTGCGGCATATTTTTCTTTCCAGTTGATGATGCCAGGCAATAATGTTTTGTAGTTCATACCGAAAGATTCTGGATTTGCATTACCAGCTCTAGCTTGTGCATCGATCATTGCAGGAAGCTCTACAGTAGGATCATTAAATTGTACTAAAGAAATTGGGTTGCTTATTGCTACGTTGTTACTGTAAGCGAATCGTACTTTTCCTTTAGCATTTTTACCGCTTTTAGTAGTAATTAATATAACTCCAAATGCGGCACGTGCACCATAAATAGAAGCTGAAGCTGCGTCTTTAAGTACAGACATCGATTCTACATCTTCTGCATTTAACATAGACAAATCACCAGGGACACCATCCACTAAAATAAGTGGTGATCCTGTTGCTACTCCATCTATAATAGTACCAGCTCCACGAATGTTTACATTTGACCCTTTGCTGATATTACCTGAATTGTAAGTAATGTTAAGTCCAGGAGTAGTTCCTTGTAAACCTTTTGTGATATCTGTAATAGGAATACTTCCTAAAGCTTTTTTTACATCTACCTTAGCAACAGCACCTGTAAGATTTGCTTTTTTCTGAGAAGAGAACCCCACTACAACTACTTCGTCCAATTTTGCAGTAGCTGATGCAAGAGAAATGTTCAGTTTTTGTTGTCCTTCAATTTTTACTACCTGAGTTTCAGATCCCATGTAGCTAAAGACAAGAGAACGTCCTGGCGCTACACTGATGCTGAAATTTCCATCAAAATCAGTAGTTGTACCGTTTTTTGTTCCCTCAATCACTACGCTGACTCCCGGTATGGGAAAACCGTCAGCTTTGTTTTTTACAGTTCCAGTAATTGTTTTTGTTTGCCCAAATGTCACTTGAATGAACAAAACCAACAATGAAATAAGGAATAATTTTTTCATAATAATCTGGTTTTTTTTATGGTTGTTGAGCAAATATATTTATTTATTGCATACAAATGCATTTTTTAGTCTTTTATTTCTAATTTTAACTTAAATAACGCAACAAAACGCAATATTTTGTGTTTTAATTAATCGTGATTATTATTTTTTAGCTAAAATTTGCGTACTGTTGCAGATTGAGGTGTGTTTTTAACTATAAATTGAAATATTTGATATATTTGTCCTGAATTTTAACTTTTCTAAAAAATGCTGAAAGCCGAAAGACATAAATATATAATGACTAAGCTTATTGAGGACCAAAAGGTTGTCACAACAGATTTGGCTTTGGCTTTGGATTTATCTGAGGATACAATTCGCCGAGATTTGAACGAACTTGACAGCAAAAAGCTGTTGGAGAAAGTATATGGCGGGGCAGTTCAAGTATCAAAAAAATCGGCCAATGTATTTGATATTTATATTGCGGCAGAAGAAGAAAAAAAGAAAATCGTAACAAAAGCATTGTCTTTACTTCATGACGATCAAGTTATTATTATGAGTGGCGGAAGCACAAATTTGGTTTTTGCAAAGTTGATTCCGGCCAATTTAAAAGCTACAATTTATACCTATAGCCTTCCAATTGCAATGCAATTATCACAGCATCCAAATATTGATTTGATTTTTATTGGAGGAAAAATGCAGAAAAACGCAATGGTGACCATTGGTATGGATGTGATTCAGGTCGTGTCTAAAATTAAGGCCGATATTTGCTTTATTGGAGCGAGCAGTATTAATGTAAAACAGGGCTTGACCGAAATTGGATACGAAATTTCAATTGTTAAAAAAGCAATGATAGAAGCATCTGACAAAGTAGTTTCAATGTTTTCTTCGGATAAATTAAATACTAAAATGCCACATAGCGTATGCGATCTTTCCCAATTGGATACGATAGTCACTAATTTAGATCCTGAAGATGCGAGATTAGAAGAATATAGAAAATCTGGCGTATTCGTGCTTTAACTTTAATTGTTGAAATTTATTTTTGCATGTTTTTGCGTTTTTTAAAATTTATTTTGTTAAATAACGCAAAATAATGTAATGTTTCTCTTTTTTGTATATATATTTGTTAAAGCTAAACCTTTGACATAATATGAATGTTATTACTTCATTATTTTACGGTCTATTGGTTAGGCCAATATTGATTTTCAATATTGTAATAAACAACCAAAAGCAATAGAACCAGTAAAATGCCCGATTCTCAACAATTAAACGAACTGTCAGCTTCATTAGAAGGAAATCTTTTTTATGATGAACTTCATAAAAAAATATATTCGACAGATGCTTCTGCCTACAGAATTACGCCAATTGCGGTGGCAATTCCGAAATCAGAGGAGGATATCGTTAAAATTATTCGTTTTGCCTCTCAAAATAAAGTCTCAATAACACCAAGAACAGCAGGGACCTCCTTAGCAGGACAAACAGTTGGTAACGGAATCATTGTAGATGTTTCAAAACATTTTACTAAAATTGTTTCTTTTGATGCCGAAAAAAAAACCGTGACCGTTCAACCCGGAGTAATTCGCGATGAGCTGAATTTGTTTTTAAAACCGCACGGATTGTTTTTTTCACCAACAACATCAACTACTAATAGATGTATGATTGGCGGAATGGTGGGGAACAATTCCTCAGGAACAACTTCAATTCGCTACGGTGTTACTAGAGATAAAATTGTAGAAATAAAAGCCGTTTTAAGCGACGGAACTCTTGCTGTATTTAAAGATTTAACTTCAGAGGAATTTATTGCCAAAACAAAAGGCGATTCTTTAGAAAGTAAAATTTATAGAACGATTTACGAAGAACTTTCGAACAGAGAAAATCAGGAAGAGATTTTAAGAGAATTTCCAAAACCAGAAATTCACAGACGAAATACGGGTTATGCAATTGATGCTTTGTTGAAATCGGAACTTTTTTCGGGAACAGAGAATACCGTCAATTTAGGGAAACTGCTTTGCGGAAGTGAAGGAACTTTGGCATTCACAACAGAAGTTACTTTGAAAGTAGATGATCTTCCACCAACGAATAATATTATGGTCGTGGCGCATTTTCATACCATTCAAGAAAGTCTTGAAGCTGTTGTGGTTGCGATGAAACATCATTTGTATACTTGCGAAATGATGGACGATACAATTTTAGATTGTACCAAAACCAATAGAGAACAAGCCAAAAATAGATTTTTTATTGTAGGCGAACCAAAAGCTGTTATCATGCTTGAAGTGGGTTCTCACATTAGCATGGAAGATGCCGAATTACAAGCCGATGCTTTGATTAAAGATCTTGAGGCTAATAATTTCGGATATGCATTGCCAAAAATTTATGGAGCAGATATTGAAAAAGTAAATGAAGTTCGAAAAGCAGGTCTCGGACTTTTAGGAAGTATCGTGGGAGACGACAAAGCCGCCGATTCTATTGAAGATACGGCCGTAGAATTAAGCGATTTGCCAAATTATATCGCTGATTTTGCTGCCATGATGGAAAGCCACGGACAAAGTGCGATTTATTATGCGCATGCCGGAGCGGGAGAGTTGCATTTGCGTCCTAAAATCAATTTGAAAACAAAAGAAGGTTTACATCAATTCAGAAATATATCTACTGAAGTCGCTCATTTGGTAAAAAAATATAAAGGTTCATTAAGCGGTGAACATGGCGACGGAATTTTGCGTGGCGAATTTTTACCTTTTATGATTGGTGATAAAAATTACGAATTGCTAAAACGAATCAAAAAAGCATTTGATCCTGATACGATTTTGAATGTTGGGAAAATTGTAAATGCTTCTAAAATGGATGAAAATCTTCGTTTCGAAGCAGGACGAGTGGAGCCCGATATTAAAACGATTCAAGATTTTTCAGACAGTTTAGGAATTTTGCGTGCTGCCGAAAAATGCAACGGTTCTGGCGATTGCCGAAAAATGCCTTCGGCGGGCGGAACTTTATGTCCGAGTTATCGTGCGACTAGAAATGAAAAAGATACAACGCGCGCACGTGCCAACGCTTTACGCGAATATTTAACGAATTCTGAAAAAGAAAATAAATTCGACCACGAAGAATTATATAAAGTTTTTGAATTGTGTGTAAGCTGTAAAGCCTGCGCAAGCGAATGTCCGAGTAATGTGGATGTAGCGACTTTAAAAGCCGAATTTTTATACCAATATCAAAAGGCAAACGGTTTTTCTTTCCGAAATAAAATATTTGCTTTTAATTCGAAATTGAATGAATTGGGAAGCATTGCGCCTTCTGTTACCAACTGGGCTTCGAATCTTTCTTTCGTTAAAAAAAGAATGGGAATTGCACCTGAAAGACAAGTGCCATTATTGGCTCCAAAATCTTTTAGAAAATGGTATCAAGTCAACAAAAAACTTTATGAAAACAACTCTTTTCAAAACGGAAGCGTTTATCTTTTTTGTGATGAATTCACCAATTATTATGATGTTTCAGTCGGAATTGATGCTTACGAATTATTGACAAAATTAGGATACAGAGTAATCGTAATGGATCATGAAGAAAGCGGAAGAGCTTTTATTTCAAAAGGTTTTCTAGAAGAAGCACAGGAAATTGCAAATAAAAACATCAATACTTTTAAAAATATAGTTTCTGAAAATACACCTTTAATTGGTCTTGAACCTTCGGCGATTTTGACTTTTAGAGATGAATATCTACGATTGGCGGGAGATAAAGAGAGCGCTGAGAAAGTTGCGAAAAACACTTTTACAATTGAAGAGTTTTTCAAAAGAGAAATTTCAGACGGAAAAATTCACGCAGGTCAATTTTCTGAAAAAGAGAAAAATATAAAGATTCACAGACATTGTCATCAAAAATCATTGAGCAGTGTTGAAGCTTCTTTTGCCATGCTAAATGTTCCAAAAAATAATACGGTTACGATTTACAATTCGGGTTGTTGCGGTATGGCGGGTTCATTTGGTTATGAAAAAGAGCATTACGAAATCAGTATGCAAATGGGAGAAGATACGTTGTTTCCGAAAATCAGAGCAACAGAATCGACAACAACAATTGCGGCCGCAGGAACAAGTTGCCGTCATCAAATTTTTGACGGAACCAGCAGAAAAGCTTTGCATCCGGTAACCATTTTGAAAGATTGTCTAAAATAATATTTCAGATAAAGATCAGTTATGAAAAAATCAATTTACACTCTCTTTTTGCTGTTTTTAGTCTTTACAGCGCAAGCTTCGAAAGTCGATACTTTACAAGTCTTTAGTGCTTCGATGCAAAAGAATATCAAAACTTGTGTGGTTGTTCCTGACAATTATAAAAAGAGCAAAAAGGCATTTCCGGTCGTTTATTTGCTGCACGGACATAGTGGCAATTATGCCTCGTGGGTAAAAGGTTTTAAGGAACTTGGAAAACAAGTAGATCAATACGGTTTTATTGTAGTTTGTGCCGATGGAAACTATTCAAGCTGGTACTTTGACAGTCCAATTGATTCGAGTTTTAAATATGAAACTTACGTGATAAAAGAGTTAGTTCCTTTTATTGACAAAAAATACAAAACAATTACCGATCGAACAGGAAGAGCAATTTCTGGTTTGAGTATGGGCGGACATGGCGCATTGTATTTGTCGTTCAAACATCAAGATGTATTTGGTGCGGCGGGAAGCATGAGCGGAGGCGTTGATATTCGTCCGTTTCCTGATAATTGGGACATCAAAAAACGATTGGGATCAATTACTGAATTTCCTGAAAATTGGAATCAAAATACGGTTACCAATATGCTCGATTTGGTAAAAGACAACAAATTAAAATTGATTATCGATTGTGGCGTTGACGATTTTTTTATGACTGTAAATAGAGAATTGCATGCTAAAATGTTGGCACTAAAAATAAATCACGATTATATCGAGCGCCCAGGCGAACATAATCTTAAATACTGGGAGAATTCTTTAAAATATCAACTTTTGTTTTTTCATGATTTCTTTAATGAAAATGTAAAAACGAAGTAATAGTAAAGTGTATTTCGGTTCTCACACATGATCGGAATACATAAATTTTGGTTGGTTATCCTAACAGGTTTTTTTTAAGCCTGTTAGGTTTTTTTCGCCACAGATTATAGGATTAAAAGATTTTTTTTGCCACAAATTTCACAAATTAAATCTGCTAGATCTGCAATCCCGATAGCTATCGGGAGCGAGAGAAAAACTTTGCGAACATTGCGTAAATCATTGCGCGCTTTGCGGTTAAGTAACACAGTAAATTTCGAAATTAAAACTGTTTAAAATAAACTATTGCTAATAAACTAAAAAAGAACCATGAAACATTTATTTTTCAGAATACTATTGCTATTTGTGATAACGTCTGGATTTTCACAGAACGCAGAGAAAAAAGACATTATAAAATTTGTACAACTTACAGACTTGCACGTTTCTGTGGGAAATGACAATGACTTTTTGTTGCAAAATATCGTAAAAGAAATCAATAATTCAGACAATGAATTTGTTGTGGTAACCGGTGATTTAACCAATCGCGGTGCCGATGACGAATTACAACAAGTGCATTCGATTCTTTCAAAATTAACCAAACCATACTATGTTATTTCGGGTAATCACGAAACAAACTGGAGTGAAAGTGCTGGTTTGACGTATAAGAAAATATTTGGCGAAGATCGCTTTGTGTTTTCAAAAGGAGATTACCTTTTTATTGGGTATCCATGCGGGCCCTACATGAAAATGGGCGATGGTTTTGTAAAACATGAAGACGTTTTATGGTTAGATAAAACGTTGAAAGATAGTCTTAAAGGAAATAATAAAAAAGTACTCAATTTTGCACATTATCCTATGGACAACAGTGTGAGCAATTATAAAGAAGTGCTTTCTGTTTTGCAAAAATATCCAACTGTTGCTAGTTTTTGTGGCCACGGACATTCTTTAAGAAAATATGATTTTTCTGGTTTGAGTGGCTTAATGGGAACATCTATTACTTCGTTAGATGGCAAAACTCAAAGTTATAACGAATTAATCATCAATAATGATAGTATTAGTATTTATCAAAAAGAAATAGCTAAACCAGGTGTTTTCAAATTTTCTGTTCCGACAAAACCATCAAAAATTGAAATTCCAAAGGATGATTTTCCAGCAATTGCTCCTTTTTTGAAAGATGACGCTTCGATTTACAGTCTTCCTTCATTTGATAAAAAGAATTTTTATTTTGCCAATTCGCTTGGTGAAATACAATCCGTAAATTTGAAAGACAAAAAAATAAATTGGAAAACAAAAACTGGAAACGCCATTTATTTTTCACCAATAATTGTAAAAAATAATCTTGTTATTGGAACGATCGAAGGAAAGCTTTTAGGGTTTGATTCGCAATCGGGAAAACAAAAATGGGATGTTGCTGTTGGTGGCGTTTTAGTGGGTTCTCCAATTGCTGAAAATAACAAGATTTATACAGCGAGTTCGACTGCATTTGTTTCTATTGATGCATTAAGCGGGAGGGTAATTTGGAAAAAAGAACTTCCACAATCGTATTCGCAAGGAACGCCTTTGATTCAAGGAGATAAAATCATTTTTGGAGTTTGGGATACGTATATTTATTGTTTGAATAAAAATACAGGCGAATTAATCTGGAAATGGAATAATGGCAATGACAAACAAATTTTATATTCAGCTGGAAATGTGAATATGGTTTCGACAAAAAACCGCCTTTATTTTGTAACGCCACAACGTTTTTTGACTATTTTGGATATTGAAACAGGAAAGACGCTTTTAAGAACTTCAAAATGGAAAATTAGAGAATCAATGGGGAAAAGCCAAGATGGAAAATGGTTTTATGGCAAGACTATGGACGGATTATTGTTAAGAGTGCCACTTTCTGATGATCTTGAATTGACTGAAGAAAATGTAGAAAAACAAAGTAAAATTTTGGATTTGAAATTGGGATATGAACACAATCCGGCAGGAATTTTAGAAAAAGACAACAAGATTTATATCGGAAGCCGAAAAGGTGAAGTTATAATCGTTGATGCGGCAAAATTTGAAATCATAAAACAAATCACTTTAGGAAGTTCAAGTGTAAATGGTTTCACAATAGATGCCCAAGGCAGAGTTTGGACTTCACTTATTGAAGGCGGAATTTATTTGCTTAATTAATTATTAATGATTTTTTAGCCACAAATTCACGAATTAAATAGGCTACATCCGCCCATCCCGATAGCTATCGGGAGCGAGAGAAAAAAGTGACCGATTGAATTACACAAATTAACCCAAAACAATATTATGAAAAGCATAAAAATTATAATTCTAGTTTTGCTGATTCATACCAAAATTTTCAGTCAGCAGTCTCCAAAAAGAGAAATGCGCGCGGCTTGGATTTCAACAGTAGAAAATATCGACTGGCCATCGAAACCCGGTTTATCTGACAAAGAAATGAAAGCCGAAATGATTGCCCTTTTGGATAATCTGCGTTCGTATAACTTGAACACTGTAATTTTTCAAATTCGCCCAACTGCGGATGCTTTTTACAAATCGACGAAAGAACCAGCTTCACATTGGATCACCGGAACTCAAGGTGTTGCGCCAGGTTTTGATCCGTTGCAAATGATGATTGATGAAGCAGGAAAGCGCGGCATGAACGTGCACGTTTGGTTGAATCCATATCGTGTTCAGAAAGATACGGTTAGAGATGTTCTTTCAAAAAATCACTTGTATTTTAAAAGACCAGACCTTTTTCTGACTTACGGAAAAACGAGATATTTTAATCCAGGTTTACAAGAAACCAGAGATTTCGTGTCCTCTGTCGTTGGCGAAATTGTTCGTAAATATGATATTCAGGCGGTGCATATGGACGATTATTTTTATCCGTATAAAATTGCTGGACAAGAATTTCCAGATGAAAAAGCATTCGCTAAAGAACCGCGTCAGTTTAAAGACAAAGACGATTGGCGTAGGGACAATGTTGATTTGATCATCAAGCAAATCAGAGATACCATTATTGCCAATAAACCAGAAGTCGAATTCGGAATTTCACCTTTTGGTGTTTGGAGAAATATTGCCAAAGATTCTCAGGGTTCAAAAACCGTAGCTGGGGCAACAAATTATGATGATTTGTATGCGAATATTTTAAAATGGCAAAAAGAAAATTGGATCGATTATGTTACGCCTCAAATATATTGGCACATTGGTTTTGACAAAGCAAATTTTGAAGTTTTGGCAAAATGGTGGGCAGAACATAAATACGGTGCAAATGTGTATGTTGGTCATGGTGATTATAAAATTTCAACTTCGGCTAAAGAACCAGAATGGAGAAGTCCGGATCAAATTGTAAAACAAATTGAAATGATTCGTAAACTGCCTCAAATTGAAGGTTCGATGCATTTTACGGCTTCTAATTTTCTGAAAAAAGGCGATACGTTAAGAAAACCACTTCTTCAAAAAGAATACAAATACATTGCTCTAACTCCAGAAGCAAACAGAATTACAAGATTAAAACCAGAAGTGCCAATAAATGCAATGCTCGCGAAAAAAGGGAATAATGCAGTTTTGACTTGGAAAGCCGCATTTAACGACAAGAAATATGTGATTTACAGATTTCCAAAAGGAAAAATAACCGATTTCTCAAATCCTGAAAACATCTATTACGTGACAACAGCGCTAAAACTAGAAGTGCCAAATGCTAATTTGGAAAACTACGTTTATGCACTCACTGCTTTGAGTCAGACGCAGACAGAAAGCAGTCCGATAGAATTTACGTCAAAGTAAAAATGTAATTTAAGACTTAAAAATCCATAGCAATATGAAGAATATATTGACCAAGATCGCAATTGTTTGCTTGATTTTTTTAGGAATAAAAGGTTATTCTCAGGAAAATTCTAAGAAATCTTTTGATGTTAAACGAAATGAAGTTTACATCGATTCCATGATGACCAATGCACTTGAAAAAGATTTTTTTCCCGGAGCACAAGTTATTGTAGGAACTGGAGATTCTAATTTGATATCCAAAAATTATGGCTATCATGATTACACAAAAAAGCAAAAGGTAAAATCAGAGGACGTTTTCGATTTGGCATCGATGTCTAAGGTTTTGGGAGCAACATTAGTAACAATGCGTTTGGTTAGCGACGGCAAATTAAAACTGACAGATCAAGTAGGCGGAATTGTTCCGATGTATAAAAATACTGCAATTTCTGATTTGACTCTTTTTGAACTGTTGACGCATACTTCTGGATTAACACCAAGTATAACTTTTTATCAGGCTTTGCTTTCTACGCCAGATAATTCACCTTTATTGAGCAATCAAAAATCAGAGCAATATCCTGAGCCGTTTGATAATATGTTTGTGAACAAAAATATTGTTTACGATTCAAAATATCTTGTTTTTGAACCAAAAGAAAATTGGATTCAGGTTTATAAAAATATGTGGCTGAATCCAGAATTTTATCCATCGGTTTATGAAAGGATTGCGAAGGCGAATACAAATCCGAGAGGGAAATATTTGTACAGTGATTTAAATCTTTTATTGGTGAAACAAATGATTGAAACCAAAACAGGAAAGAAACTCGATCAATTTACAAATGAAATTTATACGGAATTAGGTATTTCAAAAATTGGATATAATCCGCTAAAATGGACCTCGATAGATAATGTAATGCCAACTGAAGTGGATAATTTTTTCAGAAAAGATACTGTAAAAGGATATGTACATGATGAAGCGGCGGCAATTTTTGGAGGGGTTTCTGGAAACGCAGGCTTATTTGCTAATGCAGAATCGATAGCCGTGATCTGTAAAATGTTGATGAATAATGGGAATTATAAAGGAAAACAAATTCTAAAAGCCAAAGTAGTAAAAGAGTTTATAGAATCGCCACTTGCGAAAGAAGGCATTTATCGCGGTTTAGGTTTTGATAAAAGAAAACCAGATGAGTTTTTTACAAAAGATGATTTTGGGCATACTGGTTTTACAGGAACATTTTTCTTTATGAATCCAAACACAAACCGTTTTTTAATTATTCTGACGAATCGCGTAAATCCAACGCGAACAAATAGATTAATGTATAAAGATGATTTTAGCACTAAAATCTGGAGACAAATTAATAAATAGTTTTAGCCACAGATTAAAAGGATTACCGTGATTTTGTTTCACGCAGATTCTGCAGATTTTAGCAGATTTGTTTTAAAATTTATCTGCGTCAATCTGCTTAAATCATTTTAAATCTGCGTGAAATATTAATCAGAAGTTTGTAAAAAATAAATTTAAAAAAAATGAAACAAACCATTATCAATGCTGTAGTCCACACGGGAGAAGAAATAATCAATAATGGAGTTATTGTTGTTGAAAACGGGACGATTCTTTCGGTTCAGAAAGAAATTCCCAATGCTGTTGAAACAATCGATTTGGAAGGAAAACATATTGCGGCGGGATTTATCGATATTCAGATAAATGGGGGAGAAAGACTTTATTTTAGTCAAACACCTACCGAAGAAACCATTCAGGATATTTATGATGCTAGTCGTAAATATGGAACAACACAAGTCCTTCCGTGTTTGATATCATCTTCAAACGAAACTATTCTGCAAGGAATTGAAGCTGTTCGCAATTATAAAGCAAAACACGATAATGGCGTAATCGGAATGCATTTAGAAGGACCATTTTTGAATCCGTTGCGAAGAGGTGCGCACAGTATTGATCAAGTTCGAAAACCAACAAACCAAGAGCTCGAAGAAATTATCAAATACGGCAAAGAGGTTATAAAAGTAATAACCATTGCTCCCGAATGTTTTACAGAAGAACAGCTTGATATGTTACTGGAAAGCGGTATCAAAATTTCGATAGGTCATTCGACTATTTCGTATAAAGAAGCGCAGCCTTATTTCGCAAAAGGAATTAATCTAGTTACACATTTATTCAATGCCATGACTCAATTTGGACATCGTGAGCCAGGTTTGGTGGGAGCATCTTTCGAAAATGAAAACGTCTTTACGCCCGTTATTTTAGATGGTTCACATTGCGATTATGCTGCGGCAAGATTGGCATATAAATTAAAACAGGATAAATTCTTTTTGATTAGTGATGCGACATTTTTGGGGCGAAAAGTGACCAATTTTAATTGGGATAATTTTGATGCTCATCTTGAAAATGGTTTTTATAGAAATAAGGACGGCAATTTGGCGGGAGCTTCAATTTCCATGTTAGAAGCGGTACAAAATGCCTATAATCATTTGAATGTTTCTGCAGATGAAGCGCTAAAAATGGCCTCTTCGCGTGTTGCAAATGCAATTGGTTTAGGAGATAAATTTGGGAAAATAAAAGCTGGATTTCCTGCAACTTTTGTCAAATTCAATGATGATTTGTCTGAGATTGAAACCTTTGATTTTTGTAAAGGTTAATTATGAAATAACAAAAGCTTCAGAGAGATCTGAAGCTTTTATTTTTGATCAATAACTTCAAAATAAAGTTCAGGCAAAATTATTTTGATTTCTTCCAAAGCTCCTTCCTTATGCCAATACAGTATAAAATTCACATATACACTTTTTAATTCGTAGTGTTTTGACTTCATTAATTCAATTTTCTCAATGAATTTCTTTGAGAATTTTAACACAGATTGCCCGTTAGAATTTAAGCATTCGCTGCCCTCAACATGTAATTTTTCTCCACACACAAGTTGAGAAATTGAAATCTGTCTATTAATAAAATAATCTAACCAGACATCTTCGAAAGTGGCATGTTTGGCAATTTTATCAGGTGCAGGATAAATTTCAAAATTGCTTATTTGTTCAAGATTTTCTGCGGTCAAATGATTGAGATAATGGTCATTTAGATGGATGTTTAGATTTTGTTTAGCTCTGGTCATTGCTACATATAATTGACGCTTAGCTGCATCTGTATCCAGATTAAACTTCTCAAGCAAAAGGAATACATTATCAAACTCTTTTCCCTTAGCTTTATGAATCGTAGATACAAAAATAGTTTCGCCATTTTCATTATAAAAATCCTCTAGTTTAGATTCCCGGATTAAAACTTCTAAATCAGATTTGTACTTTCTATTTGGATTAGTGGTTTCAAAATCCTTGATGATATTCAGGCAGATTTCTAATTTAGTACTGTTGCGGAAAGTTTCGATCAGCTCTTTTTTAGCTTCATTCCATATTTCATCACTAATTGTGTAAATATCCGAACCAGAATCTACTTTATTTAATAAAAACCGAATTTCGACAAGGTTATATAAATTAAAACCATCATTAGATTGTATAAGTTTTGCTTTTATGCCATTCTTTAAAAGCAGTCCCGCAACTTTTACAGCTTCATCGTTAGTTTTTGTGATTACACATGTAGTTCCTGAAAGACCTGTGTTGGTAACATCAGCTACAAGAGGAGTGATGAGATTACAGCTCTGATAACTGACAATTTTGATTTTTCCGTTATCGGTTTGATTAGCAATAATCGGCGTTTCTTTTAATCGGTGTTGAATTTGTTTTACAAATTGATTCGAAAATGCAACCAGATTACTTTTGCTGCGATAATTTTCGACTAATTCATGTTTTATAGCTTTATTGTCATAAATGAATTGTTCAAGATATTTAGAACTTGCACCTCTAAATTCATAAATATTTTGGTCATCATCTCCGACAGCAATAATCCTCATTTCTTCATTCTGCTCCATGAGTGCATTTATAAGGGCGAACTCTTCTGCATTCATATCCTGTGCTTCGTCAATTACTAAAACAGTTTTGGTAATTTTATTAGCTTCAACATCACCGTTTTTAATTCTTTCAACGGTAATGTTTAGAATATCCGTCGATTTTTCTAAACTACCTATTTTTCCCAAAAGATCAAAACAGTACGAATGAAACGTCTTGATTTCAATAAAATTTGCCGCGTTACCAATCAGGTTTAATAGACGTTTTTTAAATTCAGTAGCCGCAGCTCTTGAAAATGTAAGCATTAATAACTGCTCATGCTTCACGTCTTCCATTAATAGGAGAGAAGCCAGTTTATGGACTAATACCTTTGTTTTGCCACTACCCGGACCGGCGGCGACAACGATATGCTGTGTTTCGTTGTCTTTTATAATTTTTAATTGTGTTGGAGAAAGCTCTCCAAATAACTGTTTGAATTTTGCGGGAGTAATATTTCTCCTAATCTCGTTTTGTCTTTCACTGCCTTTAAAATATTTGTTTAGAAAAGAGTTATAGTTAAGCTGGAAATAATCTTCTACAAATTGAAGTGCATTCTTGTAGTCATTAAGCATTCTTTGAGCGTATTCGCCTATGATATGGATTTGCTGGACTTTATTTTCGTAAAACTGATTGAGCTTTTGATAATCGTCTTTAGTATATCGTTTTTTATTGTCTTGTTCGATTCGTTCAATGGTTAAAGCGTTATAAACAACAAGAAAACCACCTTCTATTTTTATTGCCTCGATTCGTGAAAGATAGAACAGTGTATCTTCAATGTCATAAATATTTATTTCTTTTTTGAAAAGATCTGAGCTGTTATCATAAGCATACTTTAGTTCATGTACAGAAAACTCAACTAAAATTTCATCTTTGTCCGTTTGGCCTTTTGCTTTTTCAGTCATCGTTTTTTCATAAAAGAATTCAACGATAAATGTTGCAAGCTCATGACGTATTTCAAGTTTATCTTTTAATTGCTTTCTACTTTGAAGACAGAGTATAGCAATGTGGTTCTTAAAATGGTCCAGATTTTTTCTTTTAATCCAGTTTTTAATAGACCAAAAGTTTATTATTGTTTTTATTTTATTGGTGTTTACGCCATCACAGCCATTTTTTTCAATCTCCTCATTTAATTCTTTCAAATGAAAAATACTTTCTTCTTCTTTAAAAACAGAAAGTAAAAAGTTTTCGATTTTGTTGTGTAACTCTACGATAGCAAGAGAGCGATTTTTATTTTCTGTATTCTTTATAAAAGCAGTCAAATCCTTGGTGTCGGCCAGAATGTTTTCTTCGCGCAATAAGTTTATCACATTAATTACCTCTTCTTTTACTATGCCTAAATGATCACTAATATAGTCTACTCTTGATTCAGGAGTTTCGTTGCTGGTTTCTTTTCTGCTTTTACTTGAAAAGAGTTTCTTTATGATGCGAACACCTTGTTCTTTTTGATTTTCTTCAAATTTTTTCGAGGCGTTTATTTTTTCAATAGCTTCCAGAGCATTTTCAGATAAAATGCTGCTGGCAAACACCCTTGGCATATTCTGTCCACGTTTTAAATATCCTGCATCTTCTAAAGCTGCTATTGCTGTAGTTACACGTGTTTCTATTTCTCCGATACTATCATCCCAGCCTGCTTTTCGGGCAATTTCCAACGCAGAATTAGATATTTTCGACCGAAATCTTGTGATATCCTTTATCGCTTTCCATACCTGCTGGATTTCTTTTATTGAAAGTTTAGTTTGGTTAAGCAAAATAAAATGTTTGCTAAGATCTTCTTCGTTAAATAACACAAAACAATCGGCAGAAATGTTTTCATCTCTACCTGCACGTCCTGCTTCTTGAACATAATTTTCAAGTGAATCTGATATTTCATAATGAATCACCAAACCGACATCTTTCTTGTCTACTCCCATACCAAATGCTGAAGTAGCTACCATAATTTGTGTGTCGCCATTTAAAAAGGCATTTTGGTTCTCGGTCTTCTCCTTCTTATCCATTTTGCCATGGTATGCTTTTGCATTAAAACCATCTTTTGATAGCTGATCGGCTAGTTTATAAGCTCTGAGTGTTCTGGAGACATAGATAATTGTCGGACAGTTTTTCTCTTCAATTAAATCTCTGACAGTCAAATATTTTTCATCTTCATTTTGCTTTTCAAAAACCTTGTAATGAAGATTGGTTCTTGATGCTTTTGAAGTGAATACTTGAAGATCTAGTGATAGCTTTTCACGAAAATAATCTCGAATGTCTTCAATTACCTTTTGTTTGGCTGTTGCAGTAAAGCAGGATACCGGAATACTTTCTTCGAGATTTTTCTTTTCTTGAATTAATTTTATAAAGTCGCCAATGTATAGATAGTCTACCCTGAAATCTTGTCCCCATGATGAAAAACAGTGTGCTTCATCAATCACAAAACGGGCTGTTTTTCTGCCTAAAATTAGTTTTTCGATAGTTTTTGAGCGGAGCGATTCTGGCGAAATATATAGGATGGAGGCAGAGCCGTCTTCAATCCTTTCAATTGATTTTGCTCTTTCAATTGGATCTAATAATCCGTTGATAGTTACGGCTTCGGTTATTCCGTTTTTTTCGAGGTTATCGACCTGATCTTTCATTAACGACTGAAGTGGAGAAATTATGATCGTTAATCCTTTAGAGTTTTCAGCACTCATAAGCGCCGGAACTTGAAATGTAATTGATTTTCCGCCACCCGTTGGAAATACAGCTAGTACCGATTTGTTATTTACGGCAGCCCTAACAGCTCTTTCTTGAAGGGGTTCTCCGCCATAAGTTCGGTATGAATTAAAACCGAAGAATTTTTTTAAACCTTTGTAGATATCCAGTGCATTGCTGCAGTAGTTGCATCCGGTTAAACAAGGTTTGCTTCGTAGTAACAACATTACACGTTCCACTTCGGGATAGTTTTTAAGAACCCATGGAGGTGCTATAGAATGAACTTTTCTATGAAGTATAAACGAATTAATTAGTGATAAGCAGTAGGCTAATTCAATCGGATTTTCGGATATTATTTTGGTTAAATCTGAATTTTTGCAAATTTCACCTTGAAATTTTAATCTTATCTGCGATTCTGTATCAGACTTTGTATTCTTATAATTTATAAACCGAAAAAAAGCTCCAAATTCTTTTGTACGATTCAAAAGGAGATAAAAAATTTCTTTAAGTGTTTCATCAATCTGCCAAAAAGCGGCGACTTCACTGTTGAATAAATCTTGTGCTTTAATAGAGTCGTTTAATGGATTATTTCTGTCGTCCGTTTGAAGTTTGTCATCTTTTAACAACGAATGGTAAGGTCTTGTTGGAAATAATAAAGGAGAAAGGTATAAAGTATCAATGACATTCAAAGGATTAATGCCAGCGTCAATAATTGCTCGCCCTATATATTTAATGTCATGATTTAAAATGTTATGCCCACACACATATTCGCTGCCTCTCAGGAATTGGGTAAAATCTCCTAAAGATGCGTTATGAAAAGGATTGCCGTTTTCTTTAATTGCACCTATATCAAGGATTCTACCTTTAACCGATTCGATTTCAGTATCTATAAATGTAATTAAACGGGCATTTTTTTGTTCGTCTATCAACATTAAACTCAACAAGATTACGGGTTGGTCTTTTAATAAGATTTAAATATGTAAAAGTTTAAAGGCGAGTATGATACATAGCTAATTTAACATTTAATTTTTAAAATTAAGACACTTTTATTGAAATATGACTTTTATGTTAAATTAGGACATCTCGTGAGACGAGTTTTGGAGTTCAAATAGCAAAAGCTTCAGAGAGATCTGAAGCTTTTATTTTAATAGTCCTAAGGGCACAATTTACAAACCGTTTTGTGCATAGCTTGAAAAATAAACGTCATTCACATTCTTTTTCCAGTTTAATATTGAAATATTGAAAAGTTGAATTATAACTTATGGTATTTAATTTATAATGAGAAAGTTATATATTTGAAATAAACGAGTAAAAATGGCAAATGCAAAAGAAGACGTAATATGGATAACAGGTGCTTCATCAGGTATTGGGAAATCGATGGCTTTTGAATGGACAAGATTAGGCTATAAAGTGGTTCTTTCCTCACGACGAAAAGAATTATTGGATCAAGTTGCAGAAGAGATCAGGCTTTCAGGTGGAAAAGCATTGGTGGTTCCGTGTGATATAATGCAAGAAACCTCTATTGAAAATGCCGTCCAAGAAATCATTAAGGAATGGGGGCGTCTGGATGTTGTGATCGCTAATGCGGGTTTTGGTGTTTTTGGGAGTATCGAAAAGTTAACTGCCAAGGATTGGAATAGGCAATTGCAAGGTAATGTCACTGGTTTGGCCTTAACAGTAAAATATGCATTACCGCATTTAAAGAAAAATAAAGGCCGAATTGGCTTAGTTGGGAGTGTGGCCGCCTATCTTCCGAATCCGAATGTTGGTGCATATGGGGCTTCAAAAGCGGCGGTAAATTCTATTGGTCAGACTTTACAGGTTGAATTAATGGGGACTGGCGTGAGTTGTACGACTATGCATCCTGGATTTGTAGTTTCAGAAATTGCCCGAATTGACAATGATGGCATTTGGCATCCTGATGAGCCAGATCCTCGGCCATCAAAATTAATGTGGCCAACTGAAAAAGCGGCGAAAGTAATGGTAAGGGCAGTTTTAAACCGAAAAAGGAATTACGTTTTTACTGGTCACGGCAAACTGGCGGTATGGTTGCAAGGATGGTTTCCTGGAGTGATGAGGTCAATTATGTCAAAAGGGCCAAAGCCTGATTCATAATTTTTACTTTTTTTTGACAAATGTCTATGATTTTTGCTTGTCAAATTGATTAAAATAAAAAAGCTCCATATTTCTCTGAAGCTTCTGTTTTAGTTATGGGAAGCATTCAAATAACCAGCTAAAACATATAAATAAGCTATAGCCAGGCTAAATAAAAATCAAAACTAAAATGAAAAAGATGATAAAGTGGATTTTACTTGTGGGAATCTTAATTTCACAAAATGGATTTTCACAAGCTTGCGGTGGAGGAATACTAACATTCAATATATATACACTAAATGGAGTAGAAATTGAGGGATTTAATTATGAAATTTTCCCGGTTTCAAAAGAATTATTACAAGAAAAATTTTATAGTAAAGTTGTCAATAAAGTAAATCTAAACAATCCAAATTATTCTATTTTTCAAGAAATTAATGAAGCTGGCGGAATTATTATGCAACAATATGCTAATGAAATAATTGATACAAAAAATAATGAACTAAATAGTATTTTAAAGAAAATGTTGGATTTAAGCAAAATAAATCAAACAGGAAATATAAAATCTTCCTTATCTTTTAAAACATTCGAGCTCGCTAATTTTCCAATTATCTTGAAAATTAGTCATAAAGAAAAAACTATTTATATTTTGGGTAATTATTTTGGTGGTTGTAATAGAGAAGCATCATTGATATGGAATAATGGAAATGGTAAATTGAAGTAGAGATATTAATTAATAGAGGTCGAGCTAATCTGATGTTTGCCTATGTTTTTTAAATAGTTTTCTTTTAATTTTTTATAGAATACGAAAGGAATCTCCGTCAAAAAAGAACTTTCCTGAGTAAACCTTTTTCTTTGTTTGTTCGTCATTGAGGTATCTCCAATATTTATATTCTAAAATATTTGTTTTTGGATCAAATTTTAAGAAATAATCTTTGTTTTTTTCATCTTCAGACATTTTATCTCTAATAACACTTATGCTCTTTAATTTTTCTGATGTAGGTAAATCAGGAAGGACGTACGTTTTTCCAATGCTAATCTTTTCGCTTTTTAATTGTATGAGTGTTGCTATTTTATTTTCATTTAGATCTATTCCACCACCATCAACACCGGTTTGCAAAACTAAATAAGTATCATTTTTTAGTTTCAAAATAGCATCAATAGGAAAAAAATCTGTCTCTAAAGAATTTGGAATTTTCTTGTCAAGATTGAAATGAATAAATGATTTGTAATAGATGTTACAATGTCCTCCACACGATTCAGCTTTGAAAACAAATATTCTGATTTTATGATCAGACGAGTGATAAATTTTTCCATCATCAATAATATCATTTTCGCCAGCTTCCGATTCAGATAAGTAGGTCTTATATTTTTTTAAAATTAAAGGTTCGTTTAGAGTTGCAATTACAACTAGCTGATTTTCCTTTTTTGCATTAAAATCATCGTCTTTTATACCATATCTTAATTTTAATTTTTTTAATTCAGCATAAATAGGGTTTTCCTCGCTGTTGTAAATGTTTTTAGGCAATATTGATAGGATGTAATTGTAGTAAGTTGATTTACTATTTTTAAAATCCAACAGCGTTGTTACTTCATTATCGACAATAAAAGTTCCTTCTTTAAAGTCTAAATGATCCACTTTAAATTTTAATCTTTTGGCTCCTTTTGTTTTAAAAATAAGCTGCATGGTGTCTTTTTCATGCACTATAAACAAATGAACATCATTATAAACAATAGTTTCTGATATTGTATATGTTTTGCTTGGATTATCATAGCGATAGTCTGTTGGCTTGTACTTGTCAGAGCTATATGTAAATAATTTATATTGGTCATTCATAACTTCTTTTGAAACCTCTTGCGATTTATCATAAAATCTGAAGTGTACTTCTGCCATACGAGAAGGCTGAGTAAATCCAAAGTAAGGTAGTAACGACAGAATAAAGATTTTATAAAGATTATGGAAGGTTGATTTCATAATGGATTTCTTAAAAACATCTCTCATTTGCATTTATTTTATGAGAACTTCTATAGCTCTTTTGTAGAAAATTTAAGTCATAAAATATCCTCTTATTAATGCTAATATAGAATTATTTTTTCAAGAAAATAATTACCGCTTATAAATGCCAAATTTAAATATTACAATCATTCACAGTATAAGAATTTTATATGAATTATGAAGATTTGATTTTGGATTTGAGTTAAGTAGCTGTTTTTTATAAGTTTGAACTTTATGGGACTCGAACAAAATTTTCTTGCAAATACAGGAGTTTAAAAATTGAAGCAATTGAAACAAGATTTTTAGAACCACAAAAAAAGCCTGAGAATACAGATTCTCAGGCTTTTAATTTTTTTTTAGTAGCCCTAACGGGACAATTCTCGAACCATTTTCAAGATGATTTGAAAAACTTAAATCCATTTTAGATTCGTGTTTTGCTAAAAGATAAAGATTTCATTGCAGCTTTTCCTAATAATTTGAATTTGTCATTCTCAAATTATTTTAGAATTAATTAGAAATCAATTTTTTTAGTTTAATAAATTATTTCCAAAAAGATGTTCATACAATTTGTTTTTATCTATATTGGCATTTTTCTTCAGAGGTGTCATGATGAAAACATGTAGTTGATTTTCAGTGTGATAAAGTAGTATGTTTGCATTTATATTTTTTAATCCATAATATTCCACTTTGCTATATATTACCTTTGAATCTTGATTATTAATTTTGAAAACATAGTTGCTAAAATTTAGATTAAAGCTTTTTATAGTGTCATTATTTACTTGGTAATTCACCTCATTATCTGAAAAAAAATCTATGCGATTAACTTTATAATCATCTTTAAATAATTCGGGGCTCAGATTAACTTCGAATAAACCTTCGTTAATAGTAGAAAAATAACCTGGTGTTGCATAATTAGTTGTTTTATGATCATTGAAAGTATAATTCTGAGAAATATTTTTAAGTTTTATGACCATTAATGAGTACTTTGATTCAACTTCATATTGTGAGATAATTGAATCATTCTTTAATGTATAAGAACCAATACAAACATCGTGATTTTTAAAAAGTGACAAATTTTTTATTTTCATGCTTTTGTTTGGAACGAAATTCATTTCGTTCATTGAATTCATCTCTTTTTCTATTAGATTTTTTTTGCAACCCAAAAAGATGAGAAGAAATAATATGATAAAGATAATTTTTATGTTGATTTTATTTAAAGTTAAGTTATTTAATTTCCCGTAATTTAAAATGTAAAACGAGGAACTACTGACATTTCCCTCCGATCTTCAAAATGTTCGTATGGGAAGGTGAGTTTCTGAATTCGCTCCCAAAGTCTAAATCGAATTTTGTATAAATAAAAAGCTCCAGATTTGGACTGAAGCTTTTTATTTTTGGTAGATCAAAAAGATTAATTTTCAAACCATTTTAATGATTTATAATTGTAAAATTTAAGTTTGTTGAGAATGATCAGTGCTAAAACTGCCTGATAAGTTATTTGATTCCAAAATTTCCATTTAATTTACCATAGTCATCAATTTTAAATCGAATTTTATTTTTTTCTTTCTTTATATAAATTCCACAAAAATAGAATACCTGCCGGATAGAGAATTAAAAACACACCAATATTTACTTTAGTTTCTAAAAGGTAATTTATTGTTGGAATCGAAATTAAGCTAATTGAAATTATTATTCCATAAAGTAATCCTTTTTTAGTTTTATAGATGGATTCTTTTTGATTGATTGAACTCAATTTGTTATTCTTATTGTAATTTTCAATTCTTGATATGAAATCAGTGCAAAAATTTTCAAACGATTCTAAATTTTTAACTTCTTTGAAAACTAGAAATTTTAATTTAGAATCGTTTCTCTTACTTAGTTTAAAAATTTCATAACCATTTCCATGTTCAAATGAGTAGCTTTTAATATCTGATATACAAAAAAAATAAATTTTTTGTATGAAGAAGTGACTTAATTTAATTTCAATCTGATCTTTTTCGATAAAACTTACAACAGTATCAATTACAATAATTTTCTTTAATACGAATAAAATAAAATAAGTAATTAATAAAAAAACACTTAGAAACAATAATTCATTATTTATTTTTCCAAAATTAGTTATTCTTAAAATAGTTGCAAAAGACATAAAGGTTATAGATAAAGCTAATATTAATCTTAAGAAAATGAGAACAGTAAAAGTTGTTTTAAAATTATATTTTTTCATTTTTAAAAATTTGACTTCAGTATAACAGTATTGCCACCTAATTTACTCTTAATAGAATCTAGTGCTCCGGTCGCGTCTAGAATGCCATACGCGGCAAAACCAACGATAGCGACGGGATTTGAAATTGTAACGACCGCCAAAGCTACTGAAAAAGCAACATCAAAAGCCTCTCCAGCGGTTATATCTTTTCCATTAAAATATCCAATAGCGACTTTTCCAGTTGTTAAAATCGCACCAGCAATACCTAATCCGCTGGCTATTTTATCAGCTTTAGCGATACTAGGCGCAAGTTTAGATAATTTTGCTAATGAAGTTAAGGTATTTTTACTTTTTAAAGCAGCAGCTTCAGCAAGCATCAATTTTTGGCCATGTGCAATTGCATACCCATACACTCCTATTCCTATATTTATAATGTCAGGAATTGAAACATCTCCATTCATAATACTTGCAGTCTGTAAATTTTTGTTATTCAAATTTACATAACTACTCATGTTGGGAGGTGGCGGAGGAGCGGAGTTTTTATGGCCACCACCGAAAAGATTATTTAAACTGATTTTCTCTTTTCTCCAATAATCCCATTTTTTGAAATTGAGATTTCGATTAGACCAATCCTTAATTCCCCAATTATCCCAATTTGCAACTATAGTAGCTATTCCGCTACCAATAGCAATTCCCCAGCCACAATCCACACAGTCACTTCCATTTCCTTGTACGGAATTGCCAGTTGGGTCAATAAACAATAGAGGGTTATTCATAGCATAACCGTATTGATTATAATTTTGTGTGTTGGTACGATCCTGTATATAATTGTCAACCTGAAGAAACCTATGTACGATAGGATCATACAATCGTGCATTCATGTTTATTAATCCCACACTCTGCAGATGCTCATGCCCTGTATAGCCACGATCCAGAACAGTCAGTCCATTTAGAATATTTCCAGCACCATCCTGAACTTTTATAATACTTCCCCAGGCATCAAACAGACGTTTTTCAATCACAGAACCGTTAAAGTCTGTAATTGCTAAAATACTGCCCAGATAGTCTCTGTGTAAATATAGAAAATTTGCAGAAGTTATTGCATTAATCCCATCGCTTTTTACTGCAATTGGTGCTGTATATCCGTCTCCACCAATATAAGTTACAAATTCAATATTTCCTGTGTAGGTATTTTGTTTGACCTCCATGCTGCCGTCAGCAGAATAGTACTTGCGGAACTGTCTATCATTTTTTTCGGCCTGCAGTCCTCCATAATACATCATACTTCGCTGGTTATTATCATTGTAAAGAAAGCTTAATTTGTCTACTCCGGTTTCTTCAATCTGTATCGGGCTTTTGAAACCATTGTATGTGGTTATCAGTTGTCGGTCTGATGTAGGCGCATTGCTTGTTTTTCGGATTTTAACGTCATCAAACCATACAGTCCCCTGTCCATTGTTATCTAAGCGAATATTCAGTTTTTTAATATTTGCAGGTACTAAAAACGTTGATGTTATTTCTGTCCATTGATTGATTACATTACTTGTTTTACTACTAACGAGTGTAAAGTAATTCTGTTCAGTATCCGTTTTCATGAACAAGAAAAGTTCAGATTGGGGGCCGTCACTTTTTACCCATGCAGAATAAGTATATTCTGTTTGTACTGCATTGTCAATTTTTATCCATTTACTAGAGTGAATTACTTTTTCAGCAGTACTTGCAGTATTACTAATTTTTAAAGAGGTACTGCCTGAATGTGCAGCAACAGTGTTGTCATATGAAAAAACAGATGCATCATAAATATCCCAACCAGTTTTGTCCTCCATGCTATCATTAAACAAACCTTCTCGCATTCCGTAGTAACCAGTAGCTTCCGTTGTTAATGCAATAGCTGTGTTTCGATACGGTTTTGAGGAATCATATTCATAAGCACCTAAGTTATTACTGGTTATTTTTCCAGATGAATCATAATTTTGCGTTTCTATAATTCCAAGTTTATTTGTAAATGTCTTCAAGCGGCCTAATGCGTCATAGCCGAATGCTTCAGTATAGTTCCCAAAAGCGCTGTTGGTTCTGCCGTCCAAATAATCAGTGTTTTTATTGAATTGATTCGTAAGGGTAATGATATTTGCCGTAGGATTGGTGGTCTTGTCATGCTGTATTTTTTTCAAATAGCCATCTGCATCATATTCATTGGTCATTTTTATTCCATTCCCGAAAACACTTTCCAATATCTGCCCTTTCGGATTCAAAGTGTTGACCTGCCATAATACATTATTGTTCGCATCATAGATTTTATACAAGCTGCCGTTTTTATATTCATTTGTGGTCCTTACAGTACTTGTTTTCCCTCCAATTTCGGCAATTTTAGTTTCGGCTGAAATGCGGCCCATGCCATCATATTCAAACAAGCGGGTAAATTTTGAGATGCCGGCCTTTTCTTCTTTGATTTCGGTCGGTCGCTTGAATGTATCATTATAAGTTATGGTTGTTGTCGTTTTATTGGAGCCTGTCGGCTCATTATTGTCCTGATAGCTTATGGTCAATGGCAATTTGGACGAATCATAAGTATAGGTAGTCTCGCTATTTGATCCGCCTCCTGAAATTTTTTTGTTGATAGGCCTTCCGCTTGCGTCACGGGTAATAGTCGTGATCACATTTTCATTTTGTGATTTTTCCTCGGTAATTTCGCCAAAATCATTGTTTTTATATTTGAATTCACCAGCAGAAGGGTCTGTAATTTTTGATTTGCGTCCCCAGCCATCCTGGTCGATTATTATATCAACGCCATTATAATTTGTTAGGCGCAGATTTCCGTTAGCGAAATATGAATAGCTTATAGTCCCGCCTGATGGCTCCTCGGAAGAAATTATGTTTCCGATGGCGTTTTTTGTCAATTTTTTCGATTTGCCCCCGTCGGTGTATGTCGTAGAGAGCCCTACGTATGACGCGGTAGTTGTCCTGTTGTTGAATGATATATTGTCTGTAGGCCTGCCGTAAATATCATATTTGGTTTCATTCCATTGCGATGGACTGGCGCCGAAATATGGTTCGCTTATTTTATAGTTTCGATCATAAATATCATATAAGAATGAGGTGTAAGAAAATGTTCCGTTGACGTCTTTTTTGCCTGATCGCGTTAATCTTCCCAAATCGTCATATTTTTCTTCAGTGACGCTTCCGTCCAGTACATCAGTAGTAGTTGTGACGGTTGTTTCAGAGCCATTTTGCGCGCTATATGCTTTGGTGTATGAACTTGTAACAGTTTTATTCAGTTTGTTGTCAGTAGCTGTCAATAAGTTAAGCCATGAATCATAGGTGTAGGAAGTCTGAGCGTACGGACTCGTTTCTTTTTTCAGCATCCCTGTATCGTAGTATTCATAACTAGTGATCAAAGCGTCATTGTCTGTCTTTTTAGAAAGAAAACGGCCTGAAGGATCATATTCAAACCAAGTGTTTCTTGTAGACAAGGGAGTGCTTATTGATATTTTTGTTATATTTCCAGACGGATCATTATCATGATGTTCAGTAACCGTCGATGTCCCTGCAGCACTTCTGTCAATGTCTGACAAAAGCTGATATGAATCGTACCTATACGCTTCGTTGCTTGTCATTGTAGGGCTTCCAGGAACTGTGCTGCTTAGGTTTTTAGAAGAAAGCCTGCCCAATATATAACGTGGATTTGTTACAGGAGTTTCATAGGTCAGATTTGATGTATTTGTTTGGATAACAGTGCTTCCTTCCTTGGTAATTGTTTGCGAGTATGTAATATTGTTATAAGAGTCAAATGTATTTGCAGTTTCTACATTTGAATTTTCCAAAGTGTTTTCCACGGTAGAGCCTGTATTCTTCAATTTAAAAACTTTATTTGGTTGAAGAGCCAAATCTGCAGTTGTTGGAGTGTACGTTAAATTAGATTTTATAGTGTAGCTTGAAGGCACAAAGTTTCGGTACGGATAAGCCAAGTATGTCAAAAAGTAAGAATCAGTTTCTGCTCCTCTCAAATTGATATTTCTGTTGGTGATCGTGCAGGTTATAGGATTGTTGCCGTCATGCCAGTTTGTTTCCATAATCGATCTGAATCCCTGAAAACCGAGGCCTTCCACGTTTGTTACCGCTCCGTAATAGCCGTATCTTTTTATCTTGGATACAGAACCGCTTTTCTTTTCCAATGATGTTACAATCTGGAAATCAGGAGAAGAAACGATATCGAAATAAGGATATTTTTCTGTTGTCAAGCTGGAATTGTATATACTGTTGTAGCTGTATTCATAAATTGGATCCAACGGCTGGTAGTTGATAAACTGCTGAACGCCGTTCCCATAGGTTATGGTTGTCACCAAGCGGTCTTTATTGCTGTCTTGAGGAGAATTGAAGAAATGAAGCTTGTTGTTGTTGATGAATGCAATTTCGAAATGCGGACGCTGTCTGTCTGTTGAAGGAAGATATATCGGCAATGCATAAATGTCTATGTTTGACTGTGCGGAGCTTGTGTTGCTTACAACATTATAACTGCCAGGCGCTGTTTCTGATATTGCTGTTATTTTTATTGTACCGGTTCCAGCACTGCTATTTCTGCTGTTTTGTACTACTGTCAGATCGGATTTGCCGTCATTATCATAATCAGATGCAAAATAATTATAAGAATTGTAAGGGTCATTGGGCGTTAACCAAGCAATATTCTTAGATTCTTTACTGAATACAGTTCCTGTAGATGAATATTTGTACCATCCGTTTCCTGACTCGATCGGAATCATAAAATCAGATTTGCCGTCACCGTTATAATCTCCAATAAGTATTGGTCGGCTGATATTAATGCTTGAGTCATAAAGAGACTGCGTCAATAAGACAAACTGATTATTGGCGTTAAGGGTAAAAATGCTCAAGGACCCATTATCGAAGACATAAACATCTGATTTTCCATCTCCATTAAAGTCGGCAACGAAAATTTTTCCGGTGGAACTAAGATAAATGTTGCCTGCATCATTTGCATAATTGGTGGTCAGTCTTTTGTCCAAGTTCACAAAGAAAGTCTGTCCCCCATAATAAGTGCGTTCAGAAGTGGAACAGCCTGAAGTGAAAGGGTAGGTGAATGATTTTTCCACTGCAATCATATCAGTCAGACCGTCTCCGTTGAAATCTCCGCTGATAAAGGCATGCTGGATATCGCTTTCATAATGATAATGTATCGAGCCTGAGCCGGCAGTTGTTGCATTTGTATTTGCCATACGTGCTGTTGGGTTGGTGATTACATCCGGGGATTCCCCTCCGCATTCATTGTCGTAATCCAGAACAAATCTTGGGAATGTATAAGATTTCTGATCCTGCTGCACAACGGCTCCTGAAGGCGCATAAGCATACGTTGTGAAAATAGCTCCTTGCACTACAGTCCAGCCTTGTAGAGGCATCAAATAATTCTGGTAATTGATGTAGTTTACGGGGAAAATTTCGTCAAATACGTTCGCAAATTCTGTAGCATTGGCTAGACTCGGAATGGTTTGGGCGCTTGCATTGGGGCTTATGCCGCTGAACATCCATATCTTTTTTTTGGCTTTTGCACCCGTGAGCGGATATAATATAAAGTCCATACTGCCGTCGCCGTCGAAATCTCCAGCAATTGTGGATGCGTTGAGCGAAGAGACATTGTCGACGCTTAGAATTGTAGGATTTGAGACATAAGTAATATAATTGCTGCTAGAGGGGTAATAAAAAACTGTCGGATTCAGGTTCTTGCTTTCATCTCCATTTTTTTCTGTTATTTTCCAAACCCTGTCATAATTTAGCATTGATGAATTATATTCGACCTTGTAGTGCCTAAATCCTATATTATTGCTGAACGAGCTGATTTTTGCCAGCCTTTTGCTTCTGATTATATTTTGTCCTCCTACATAATAATTTTCCTGGCGGGAGCTGGCTTCATAAGTGAATTTTATTTCATTTATGGGAGATGCCGAGCCAAGCGACCCGTATTTGATTGACGCGATTTCAAGAAGATTATTAGAAGAGTTGTAGCTGTACAAGATTTTTACTCCCTGAGCATTTTCCCAAGATGTGATCGACCATTCGGTTATGGATCTCGAATCCGTTGAATTGCCGTAGTAGGCCTTTGATCCGTCAGGATATTCGACCGTGAAATAAGCTGGGCCGTAATTGGCGCCATTTGGGTGGACTCCGAAAGATTTTATTTTTAGATTGGAGTATATTTCTGTTTCATAGTCAATATTGTCTCCGCCGTAAGTCAGCGCAGGGTTTTTCAAGACAAGGCGCTGGCCGTCTATAGCAAAACGATCAAGGGCATTGAAATCAACAGGGTCAATTACCCCATCATGAAACTTTGTTGCTGGTATTCGGGAAATGGACGAAATGCCGGAAATATTCCATCCGTATCCAGCAAGTCCGACACTGCCCTGACTATTGTACAAAAGGCTTATTTCTGGCTGTACGTTATTGATTCCCGGGGGAACTGCGATCGGAGTAGAGTAGGAAGCTCCTCCGGAAAGAGTTACGGAAAGATCGCCTTCAGTAATCCCTACCTCGGAAGATGCCCCGGTTGGATTTGTCTGGGCTTTAACAAAGGCGCTTAAGCTGATAAAAACTAGAATTGAAAAGTAAAACTGTTTCATATGCTATTGTTTGATGATTTTTATTGTTTTCTGTTCTTGGTTGTGGTATGTAAGGGATACAATATAGACCCCTGCAGGCAGGCTTTGAAAAGGAATGTTTTGTGAATTGGTTTCCTTCTTGCAGTTGTATGTTGCAATTGCCTGCCCATTTATGCCGATTACCTGTATCGACGAGACAAAATTCTCATCGATAAGATCCCATTTTAGATACAATTCTTCTCTTACAGGATTGGGGTAGTAAGAAATGACATCGGTAGGAGAAAATTTTAATAAATCCTCGTCGCTGACAGCCTGTATCCCATCATTGTTTTTTGATGGTTTCGCAGAAGCACAGTTTATGCAAAGAGTCCTGGTCAATTGATTGCCCGATAAGTTGTCGTAGGTGAATTTGATTTTATTTTGCGCATTTGCAAAAAAGGCAAATCCCAAAAGGAGAGAGCAGAGAAAATTCTTCATATGAAATCTTGTTAAACAATTGTTAATTCATTACAAATAAATAAAAAAAATAAATGTAATATTATGCTTATTTTATTTTTATCAAATACACAAATTTGTCGATTAAATGTATCTTTTTATCGATTAAATGTTTTTTGGAAATGATTGGATTTTTAAAATGATAAAATATTAACAGTTTTTTTGAAATCGTATTCCTGCTTAATTGAATTTTTAAAGACTGGAAATGTTAATTATTGCAATTAGAAAAGCTAAAACAAAATAGTATGAAAACAATTACATTTACACGAGAGGAGTTATACGATCTGGTATGGAAAAAGACTATGGAGCAGATCACAAGACTGTATGGCATATCCAGTTACAGCCTGCGTGCCGCCTGCGCAGAAATACAGGTTCCTCTGCCTTATGCCAGCTACTGGGTACAGGTCAGGTATGGCAGGGAGTGGAAGACAAAACTGCCAGAGAATTATACTGGATCCCAGACAGTGGAGATACTGAAGAAGAAGTTTGAAACCGAAAAACATATACCGGTTCCTTCGCCTATAGTATTGCTTACAAGAGAAATTGAAAGAGATCCAAAAGCTCCTCTTGAAGTCGGAGAGAAACTAAATAAGCCTGATAGGCTCATACAGATTACTAAAGATAACTGGGAAAAACGAGACAAAAGTAAAAGTTACTGGGAGCCGAATAAGGAAGGACTATTCTTGCATGTAGCTGATGCGCTTATGCCCAGGGCATTTCGCTTCATGGATGCATTGATCAAACTGCTTGAATATCGTGGACATGAATTAAGAAAGAACCAGTACGGCTATACGATCGCAATGGTGGAGGGCATCGAAATCGAGGTGCATCTTCGTGAAGCGAACAAACGAGTACCTTCGAAACAAGGATTCAGCGCAACGGAACTAATACCAACAGGTGTCTTTGTCTTTCAAGTGGGAAAATATTCTGACCAGAAAGAATGGCGAGACGGTACTACACCCTTGGAAGGAATACTTGCGAGAATTGTTGCCAAGCTGGAAATAATGGCAGAGAAGAAAAAGAGATGGCAGGAAGAAAGCAGACTGCGACAGATAGAACGGGAAAAACAAGAAGCAATTGAAAGGAATAAAGCCGAGAGAAAGCAAAAAGAGGTGCAGGATTTCAAAGCCTTGCTTGAGGAAGCACAAAGATTTGATGTGGTGACGAAACTACGGAATTATATAAAAGCTGTTCAAAAGCAGACCGGTCCATTAGATGAACAGACTAAGCAATGGATAATTTGGGCTGAAAATAAGATCAACTGGATGGATCCTCTCATATGCGCTCCAGATGACATTTTTACAGAACATGACTTAAAGCAGTATGAAAAATGGTAAATGGCGCCTATAAGGCACCTTCATCTGCAAAGGAGTAATATGTCTCCGAGGTTATGATCAGATGATCCGGTAGGTTTATATCAAGCAGTTCGCCAGCCTGTCTGATCTTTGCAGTCATATGTTTATCTGCTTCTGAAGGGCTTGTATTGCCTGATGGATGATTATGTGCAATCATAATGTTTGTGGCATTTGCTTTCAGGGCTGCCGAGAATATCATTCGAAGATCTACTATTGTTCCCGTGATCCCTCCTGAGGACATTTCGTAAAGTCCTAAGGCTTTGAATGAATGATTCAGAAATAGTATTTTAAACTGTTCAAAATAATCTATCTTGCCCTGATTCCATGAGGATTTCAAAAGTAAGTAAGCGTCTTTAGATGATTTGATCTGAGGTCTTTCAGAGGTTTTTACCTTTGATTTGTATACTAATTCAATTTCCGATACAATCTGCCAATTTTGATTTAAAGTTTCCATAATTTCTAAATTTTAATTAATTATGGAACATCAATCGGGAATCATCCAGCAAGCGCAAAAAGCAACGCAATAAAGGAGGATTTTTATCCTGCATTTATGGGGGAATTTTTTGCAAGCGCCCGCAGGTGATTCCCGAACTTTGTGACGAAATTAAATGAGATATTAATAATATAAATTATTTCTTCTAGGCAAAAATGGAAGATCTAATAACGTGCTACTGAGTCTGAATGTTTGTGGTATTTGGAAGAGTTTTTTTTATAAATTTCAAATAGGTTAGAGTCGTGTTCCCGCTATTAAGGAAAGCCTAGTTCAAAATTATAACAATAACTTTTTTGCGCGTTATTAAAGAAATACAGTATAAATACGCATTGCGGTTAGAGCATAAATTATTTATTTGCTGAAGTTTATGATAAATTTATATAGCTGTCTAATGAAAAAATACTTTTTGCACACAGAAAAGGGCCAAGAGGGACCTTTTGATATTGAGGAACTTAAAATTAAAAATATTTCAAAGGAAACTCCTGTTTGGTTTGACGGAATTGAAGATTGGACAGAAGCTGAAAAAGTAACTGAATTAAAAACTATTTTTTCTTCTGGACCGCCCCCATTTAAAAAAAAATCTGATTCTTTCACTTCTAAAAATGAAATAAATCCAATTATAGAGAATAATCAGAATTTAAATAAAACAGTTGGAATTAAGAAATATGTTCCTATTTTGGGGATATTGGTTTTATTGCTAATTTTTATTATCAATCAATATTCAAATCATGACAACTCTTACGAAGAGCAAAGCTATGAAGAAAAAGTAATGACAGTTGAAGAAGCGGAAAGATCCCAGCCGGCCGTTTTCCTAACTGCAGACGGCACATACAATGAAAATTTTTGGGGAACAAAATTAAGAATACATGGAACAATTAAAAATGCTGCAACGGTTGCAATTTATAAAGATGCAATTATCAAAGTTATATATTACAGCAAAACCAAAACTGAAGTAGGAAATAAACAATATACAGTATATGAAAATTTTCCTCCCAATTCAATAACTAAATTTGAACTCAAAATTGATAATTACAGGAATGTAGAATCAATTGGCTGGGAAGTTATAAATGCTATCGCAAAATGAAACCAACTTTCATTATTAAGCTTTGAATCTTCACGTGGGTAGCGGGAGCATTCAATTATATAACCATTTAATTGAGGATTAGTACAGTGTTATCGCATGTACATTTTAGTGCTTTAAAATGAAATATAAGCCAAGTTTGTTAGCGTTAACTTTTCAAATCTTGATTTTATTAGACCAATTCTCAAGCATATAATTGAATTTATTAGTACCAGCTGGTACTCGTGCAGCCATACTTGGAGATTTTAAAGAAATAAATTCTTTATCTATTTTTTTAAGTTCTTTACACCATTCATTTAATTTTGGTCCATTTCCCCAAGTTGAATAAATTTTTAAGTTAGAATTTCTTTTTATTAAGTCATTTATTTTTTGAGTATTATACTTCCGTGTAGCTTTCTTTTTAAAAAGTATAGAATCAGCATTTCCCGTAATATTGGAGTCAGATGTGACAGAATGTATCATATCAATGCAACCAATTCCATGCTTAACTAAAAGATCAAAAAAGCCAGGTTTATTAGGGTCAAAGTCTTCATTAAAAACGGAACGTAATAATTTCCAGAATTGATTTCGAGTTCGTCCATAGTAATAACGCACTTCCTCACTATAATCTGGATTAAATGTGCCTAAGAAAAGATATTTCAAGTTCCACGTAGGGACGTAAAAATCTAGCTTTGAAAATTGATGCTTTGTTGTCATACTTATCGTAAAAACTTAAATATATAATTTTTATTTTTATATTACAACTAAACTTGCTTATAACGTCGGCTTTATGAAATGTTTTATTCCTTAAATTAATTTTAAAGGCGCTTATAAAATACCTTCATCAATCGTATAGCAAGCAAAAAAAAAAGAACGCAATAAAGCAGGTTTTTTCCTTACATTTATGGGGGAATTTTTTGCTGGCACTCGTAGGTGATTCCATAGCTTTATGACGAAATTAAATAAGATATTAAAAGTATAAGGTACTCTCTTGTGTAGCTTTAAAGAGCTTTATGTATCTCTAGGCAAAAAAAAGGTTCGAACACCACCGCGGTCACATTTAAAAACGAAAGTTCGTCTACCAGTTATTAAATTTGTAGATTTTTTGAGTTCTAGTGACCTTGACGGTACAGAATTCGAACCATTTATTAGAGGATTTAAAGATTTTAAATGGTGTGTAGTTTTACTATTTTGAGTTTAACATCACTTGTTGATTAAAATCGCGTTCCCGATTCATCAAGGAAAAAGTCCTCCAAAATTCACATTCATGTTAGTGCGAAAAGCATTTAATAAATAAAAGCCAGTTGATTGTTTATGAAATAAAAATCCTATTTTTGAAAACAAAAAACACTGACATTTGTCAGACATAGCGACCCAATTTTGGGTAAATAATTCAGACGTCGTAAGACATAATACGAGTTATGAACTAGCTTTAAAGAATAACAAGTTAAATGAGAAACAAACAAAGACATGGGTGCTTAACAGCTTGGCTAGTATATTTAATGATTTCAAATTCAATAGTTTCATTAGGATTATTTTACAATATAAACAGCATAGTCCAAAGATTCAAATATATTAAATCGGAAAATTTGTTGCTAATTGTTGCTTCAATTCAAATATTAAATGTTTTATTTTTATTAATGCTTCTTAAATGGTTTAAACTTGGCTTTTGGGGATTATTATCAACAAGTACATTATTATTTATCATTCAAATAATGAATACTAAAAACATTCTGACACCTATTATCACAGTCATTGTAATGCTAATTACGTACGGATTATTAAAACTAAAAAAAAGAAATGCTTCTGGTTGGAATAATTTAGATTAAAAAACCCGCTTTAGTACCCACACCTTAACGTTAATTGCAAATTAAAAACATATGAGCATTGATTTGATAAAATTGAAAGAAAAACTTAAAGCTCAATCTGACGACGATTTTGACTTTGAAGTAGCTGATTATTTGTTAACTATCAAATTTGAAGGTAAGATTCTTAATGAAATGCAAAGAAGAGTTGTATCAACTAATGTTCTTGACAATGAAGTTTTCAATGGCGGGTTTGACCAATTTTACTTTAATAATGAAAACGAATATATTGACGATGCAATTGGTGGATTGAGCGAATTTGGGGCAAATGAATTTCTTGAACTTGCAATTAAATCAAAAGAAATTTATTTAAGAGACAGAGAGCAATATACTGATGAACGAAATCTTTATTTTGATCCTCTTGACAACAAATTTTATGAATTAGATCATTATGCACAATTAAGGATTAACTATGTTAAAGCGCATCTTGACGAAATAATAAAGTAAATATAAAACTGACTGCAAAGCAACTACAGTTAACAGCTACTACAATGGATTTGGTCAATAGTATTTTTAAAAAAAATATTTTTGCATTTTAGATGATTTGCCAAATCCGAAGAAAGGCTCTAATTAATACCAAATCCGCTTTATTACCATAACGTTAAAAGGAATAATACCACCGATGAAACCACTAATTGAAACAGAAATTATTCACTTTTTAAAACAGAATGTAGAACCAATTGCAGATAGCAACTTTGGTTTAGGTTTTCGAGCTTCTGTTACATTAACTGATGGAACGTTTTTACCGTGTGTGATTTTTAGAAATCCCGAAAAAACTTTAGACTTAGCAATGAGAAGATTTAAAGAAGAACAATCTAATAAAAGTATCTTTTCTAATAAATCAAAAGGATTTGGATATAGAGAAATCGTAAAAAATTTTGTAACAAAAGGAAACTGCATAAATATATATGATATTACAAATGTTACCAAAAGTAGATTTGAAATGCCATTAGAAGTTTACAAAAAAGTTGAAGGCGAGACTGCAATGAGCTGGACAGTTTTTGTAGCTGAATTTGCAGATGGAAGAAAGTTAAGTTTCGGAACAAGATGGAATTGGCAGTTTTTTGATTTACCTGAAGGCTTTAATTTTAGTGAAATAAAGAATATTATCAGCGGATGTTACTTGTCAAAAGAAAATGAGATTGTTCCTCACAAATCTCTTTTGGATTTTCAAAAAGACATGGAAAAACTTCAAACAATTAACCGTGAAAAACCATTTTTTGAATGCTATATTGATAACTTGTAAACTTAATAGATCCATGATGGGGTTCGAACCAAAATTTCCTTTAAATCCAGGCATTTTCAAAACTAAAAGAAAATGTTGAAAATTTCCGAACCATAAAAAAAACCTGCAAAATATACACTTTGCAGGCTTTCATTTTTTAAAGTAGCCCTAACGGGACAATTCTCGAACCATTTTGCAGATGATTTAAATAAAATAAATATCAAACAATATTAAATTATTCAGTTCAAATCCCATGAAAGCCACATTAAAAACTAAAGTGTAAAAGATTAATACTTGTTCAAACTTTTAAATTCTAGCGACCTTGACGGTACAGAATTCGAACCATTTAATGTACGATTTGAAGATTTTTAATGATGTTTAATTTTTTGATTCGACTTTAATATAACTATTGATTAATCGTGTTTGTGCTGATTCAATAAAGCAGCAAGTCCACTGAATTTTATACCATGTCAGCACGAATAGCATTCAACGAATTAAAAGTTCATTTGATTATTTATAAGTTTATTATTATATATTTGATAATAAATAAATCCTGACCCTTGTCAGACGTATCTACCCAATTTTGGGTGATAAGTCTGATGTTGTCAGTAGTATATTCAATTTAGTGGTAATTAACATAAATTTTGTGGTTACATTAATCAATTTAAAATCTAACGAAAAATAAGTAAATATAAAATCATGAAATTATTTTTGACTTGTCTTTTATTTTTTGTTGCTAAAACTCAAACAAACAGTTTTACATATGAAGATGTAATTGGAAACAAGATTACAATTGAAGGGGAATTACCCGAAAAAATAGATTCGACATTTTTGAAATCTGAACTAAATAGTACTTGCTTTTTAGGAAACTACTATCCTAAAACTAATTATCACATTTATATATCAAAAATTAAAAAAATCAAAAAAGATATTTATTACCTAAATAGTATAATAAAGACGGTTAAAGAAAATAATAATGAAGAATTAATTTTAGAAGATATTTCAAGAAGTGTTTATGAAATTAAAACCGTAAAAGTTGATGGACAATTAAAAATACAAACTGTAAATTATCAATATAGTGAAAATGCAAAAGGTAATTATGTAAGGTTACCCCAACTCATTAATACGGTTAAAAAATAACTCTAAAGAATTTGGCATTACGTAAATTCAATAACTACCGCTAACAGCTACTAAAACGGATTTGGACAATTGGCTTAAGGGAAAAATGGATTTGTATTTGGGATGATTGGGCGTAATTTATTTTCAAGGATTCTGTAGTTCTACAACATAGTTCACACAATTGACTACAATAGAACTTAACGGGACTCGAACCAATTTTTCCCGAAAATACAGGTGTTTTATGTTTGATAAGAAATATTATAAGATTTTTCGAATCATAAAAAAAGCCTGAGAAATCTAGATTTCTCAGGCTTTTACTTTAAAGTAGTAGCCCTAACGGGAAAATTCTCGAACCATTTTGCCAATGATCTAAAGAAATTAAGTCCGATAAAGTTTTAACCTTGAGATTTAAATTCCCACCACTATTGAGGAAGTGGCTAAATCGAATTAAATAGAAGTGAAAATTACATGCTAATGAAAAGATAATATTAATTACATGCATTTTTTCGCCCAATCTCCACTATTTCTTCAATTCCAAATTTGTCAAAATGTTCAAGTAAAGCATATGCTCCATTTTTTTTCTTGAATTCTAGCTCTTCTTTGTAGAGAGGGATTAATGTGTAAATGTCAACTACTTTTTCATTTTCTAATTGAATTTGAGTAAAATCGTCTGACAATTCCATAGAATGCGCCAGCATTACAGAATTGAATCCCACACCTTCTGCAAATTCATCATCTTCTTCATATCCAAAAGTATGCCCAAAACCAAACCAAGTTTTGTTTTCGTGAGGTGACATCATTATTTCCTTCATAATTCTAATAGGCCAGTAATTTTTTTCATCACTAAAAGAATCATATTCTAAATTCCATTCCTTTGGTAATAAAATCATTATTTCAGCAAATTGTGATGATTCAGTATCTTTTGGAACATTCATTGGTAAGGCACTCATCCCACAGCTTAATAGAATATGATACGGTCTGTCTTGGTTTGCTTTTATGAAAAAGATATCTCTATGAATTATTTCTGATTCTATTTCATCAAATACAACAATATCTTCATTTTCGTCAAAAAAATGATCTAATGATTATCAACAATTTCAACACTATTAGGGACTTTTTTATTCATGTTCTTTTTTTGTATATTATTTAACTAATTTTCAATGTTTCATCAAAAGCAATTTTGCGAATTTCTAAATTCCCAGGCGCGCCAAATTTCTTCATATAATCCCATTTTGCTTTCTTGTCAATTTTAATTGGTTTTGTTTTATCACTTAGAGGATAAATCCGCATGTTTGTGCAATCGAAAAAAGTATTTTCATAAATTTCAAAGTCTGAGCATGGAAATTTTTTATTCAAATTGTATCCTAAATCCCATAAATAAAGTACTTCATTTTTATTAAGTTCAATAATATACAAATCACTTTCATCTTCATATTCTGATGCTACGGCAATTCTTTGAGCAGAAATCCTGCACGTATGGACTACACCTTTGTCTATTATTGTATTGAGTTGATTCAATGCAATTTTATACTCTTTTGTTAATTTATAAATTTCATATGGCACGAACATAATAAATGCAAATGCAAAAATTGATATTGTTCCAAAAAGGAATGTCCAGAAACTTTCAGTTATCTTAACTGCAATATAAGCGCATCCGATTGCTATTCCACCAGCGATGATTAAATGAGAAAATTTTATTTTTCTTTTCGCCATTTTTTCATTTTGAGCAACTAGTTTTTTTAATAATTTTAATTCAGCAGGATAAAAAGCTCTGGGACTAAAAGTGATTTCCATGATATATTAAGCTATAACTGAAAAAAAGCTTATTTAATTATCAGTTTATGAACTGCTAATATAATTTATTTCTCACAAGATTTGCATATAAATTTATAGATGGACTGTAGGCTTTATATTTGTAAATCTTGAGATAAACTTATTAGCTTCTTTCTTCTAAAAGTGATTGATAAATAGGTTCGAATCCCATCAGGTCAACCTAAAAGGATTGATGAATCATTATGTTTTTGTAAGATAAAGCGTTGTTATTGATGAAAAAGCCATAAAAAAAGACCGATCTTTTTTTAAAGATCGGTCTTTTACCTTGTAGCCCTAACGGGACAATTTTCGAACCATTTTGTGGATGACTTAAAAAAAATAAATATTATTTTATATTGATTTTCATCTTTAAATTTGATTTTAGTCATTTATAATATTGAATCAGTGGAATAGTCTCCTTGTTTAGTTCTTATTATATTCTCAGAAAGTATAACTAATAAGAGTTTAAACAAGAATTACCTTGATATAAAGTCTTATACTATTGAAATTGCACTCATAAATGTACTAATAGATTTAATAAATTTAAGTTCGTTTGAATATTCATAAGTAAATATCCTATTTTTGAAAACAAATAAACACTGACATTTGCCAGACATAGAAACCCACTTTAGGGGAGATAAGTCGGATTTTATAAAACATATATGCAAGTTATTTTTAATGGCACGCACAAAAATCAACATATGAAGATTAATTTATTACAACTAAAGGAAAAACTTAAAACTCTATCTGGCGAGGATTTTGATCTTGAAGTAGCAGACTATTTGTTGGCAATCAAATTTGACGAAAAGACTCTTAACCCAATGCAGAAGCGAGTTGTATCGACTAACGTTCTTGATAGTGAAGTTTTCAATGGCGGTTTTGACCAATTTTACTTGAATAACGAAGATGAATATATTGACGACGCAATTGATGGATTACGTGAATTTGGGGCAACCGAATTTCTTGAACTTGCGATTAAATCAAAAGAAATTTACTTAAGAGACAAAGAGCTTTATGCGCATGACCGAAATCCTCATTTTGATACTCTCGATGACAGGTTTAATGAATTGAATCATTACGGTGAATTAAGGATTAAATATGTTAAATCGCATCTAGACGAAATAATAAAGTAAATACAGAACTGAACGAATAAAAGCCACTACAGCTAAACTTGCTAAGAGATTTGGGAAATTGGTTTAATTTAAAATATTTTTGTATTTGGAAAGTTTATGCAAATGAGAGAATAAGGTTTAATCCGAAACGTCTTTTAGCAAGAGGAGGTTTTGTGGCATTTTAAAAACCAACACGATAAATAGAAATGACAACTTTAGGGAATACTGAAAAACTTATTTTAACAACAAAAATCAATGACAAAATTGTTGCCAGTTCTGTTATTATGGATGATAATACTAAAGAAGCTTTTTTGAACTTGTCAAAATATACAAGAGATCTTTTGGTAAAAGAACCTAAAATGAATTTATACGGATTGAACTCATTAAAAAATGCACTTTTGACCTATTGGAATGAAAGCATAAATCCTGACACGGAAAAATTTTGGGCAGAAATAAAAGCAGAGAATATAGACTATGAAAGAAAAGAACCGTTGAGATTTGCATTAAGCAAAAATCGTTTCAGAAGAGTTGATCAAGGGATGGATGCAAGAAAGCATTGGATTGAATTAAAGAAACTTAAAGGAATTAAAGCTAATTATACAACTTCAGAAATTGAACAAATTGAAAATATAATTTCGGAAGACGAAAAACGAAGACTTGGAATCTTAAAAAAGTGTTTAATAAAAAAAGAAATTACGCAGTCACAATACCTGAAATTTGGGGAGTGCTGGGCGTATATGAGCAATTGTGATCTTTGGGACAGATATTTTAGGAAAGATGAAGTTGAAGAATTATTAAACATTTGGAAAAACTTTGAGAGTAAATAACTGAAAGGCTAAAAAAACGTTACATAACACTTCAAAAACTAGTAGTTCTAAAAAAAGAAAAAATCCATGACGGGATTCGAACCGAAATTATCCGTAAACATTGAAGTTTGTAAAAAAGAAAAAAATATAAAATATTTTTCGAACCATAAAAAAAGCCTGAGATTGTAGATTCTCAGGCTTTACCATTTTTATAGTAGCCCTAACGGGACAATTCTCGAACCATTTCACTGGTGATTTAAAAAATTTAAGCCCAATTATTTGATATTTTTATCTTTCCACTTTTTAAATTTATCTAAAAGTTTATCCAGTTGGCCTTCATTTAATTGTGCTATTCCAGCTTGCCCATCACCTGATATATAAAGAACTTTAAGTCCCAGAGATGACTCTTTTTTGATAGTTCTATTGAATGTAGTATCAATAAATTCCCCCTTTTCAAGTTGTGATATTAAATCTTTCAAATCTTGTAACTGCTTTAGAAAATCGTCTTCATCACTAGATTCTGCTAAAGTCATTCCATTATCAAATTGATTAGATGTATTTGCATACGCAAAATATATTCTTTTCAAAATCGAGCCGTTTTCTTTCGTAGTTGTCACACCCATTCTTAATCCTGTCAAAGAGTTAACAATGTAATCTGTTTTTTTTATTTGTTGAGCTTGGCTCATTGATAAAGCGAATACACAAACGAATATTAGTATCTTTTTCATTTATTGTTTTTCTTCAAAATTATAAACAATTAATTATATATCATTATGGTTTTACGTAATTAGTTAAATATGATTTATCTACGCAAAATCACTGCGTCCTAAGATTGTTATCTTTGATATATAATTTATCGGAAACAATGATTAATCTAAATGAAGTAACTAGAAATATTTAAATATAAAATAAAATGAGAAATCGAAAACTTGAATCAGATTTTCAACTAACAGAAATATTTGAAATTGAAACAGAGTCAGTAATTTCCGATGATGAGGCAACTGATATTTTTATTCAAAGGCTGTATGATATTGGCTGGATAATTATGCTATTTAACGCTTTAGAAGGAGCAGTAAATTCTGCGGTAGACAAAGCATTAGATCCTCAAGAAAGAAGAAGTGAAATAAATCATTTGTTAATTAGTGAAATGAATTTCAGTGCGAAAGTCTCATTTATTATTAGACATTATGGAATGTTAATTTACAATGATGATCGTTTTGAAGAACTTATTGCAGAAATGGAAATTTTAGAGAAAAAACTTCGGGATGCTGGTACAATACGAAATATTTATGCCCATGCAAATTATGGTGCGACAATAAATGAGAAATACATACAAGTTAAAACTAAAGCAAAAAGAAATGGAGTCTTTTATGATTATATGAGATTTGAGAAGGATGATGTTAAATCAGATCAGGAATTAATCATTAACGCAAGAGAGAGTTTGGAAAATTTTAATGAAAAATTCTGGAACAAAATATTTATGTAATAAAGATGATAGCTTGTTGCTTGTTATGGATTTCCGTAATACAGTAATAATTTTTTTAATGTTATTTGTTAGGTGAGAGGCAAAAGCTGTTATTAAATTAATAAAATATGAATAAAATGAAATCAACAATATGTATTCTGTCAATACTTGCATTTACGAGTTGTAAATCCGATATAGATAATCAAGTGAATAATCTTGCAACTGACAGTATTTCTGTCGAAAATTTTGAACCATCAAAAGAAAATAATGAAAATGACAATTCACTACCGAAATATAAAACTATCAAAGAAATGTTTGAAGCTTCGTACGATTTTAGTGAAGAAATGGGAACATTAAAATTCATTTCATTGGATGAAAGTAGATTGCATGTCCAAGTCTCGAAACCAATTTTTGAAGCTGATTTGAAAAGTATAGTTGAAGAACAGGTTAAACGAGATATTGTATATGTTGCTTTTCAGACATTTTCACAGACTGAAATTGCTTCACTAACCATTACATCTGTTCCGAACTCAAATGATAATCACGAAAAGTATTTTGATAACTATAGAAAAACTGTAAAAGTTACTAGAGAAAAAGCTTTATTAATTTTAAGAAAATATCTCGATACTGATAACTTTTCAATTTTGTACGAAAATCAAAATGGGATATGGATTCCGAGTAAACAATTTAATTTATTGAAATTTGAAAAATTAAATGAGATATTCAATAATATTATCAGCAAACAAAAATAATACTATAATTTAAAAAGCAAATAGTAGAAGAACAAAGGACGTAATTAACAAAATATAGAGAGCTGAGCATGATTGACATTACACAGAACATTGAAAATTATATCATCGATAAAAATCGTAATTTATGGGAAAATTTAAACAATAAGCATGTTATAAAGCTATTCTATGATCAAAATGAAAATTCTTGGTTGGTAAGAAATAGAAGAGACTATGTTGAGATAATTTGCCCTAATCTTGAAGTAAATTATTCATCTTTTACTCATGAGTTGTTGCATATCTATATTGAAGATTTAGGTATGACTAAATATGAATCTTTTTATAATACTTATAGATATGATTCTATTTTCGGAAGTTTTTTATTCATTAATTTATTTGGTTGGATCCATAATTTGGCTTGTCATAAAAAAATGTTTCCATATTATAAAAATTTAGGATTTTCTGAAGATGAATTTGTACAGCAAAGAATTGACTACAGTTTTATAAGGCATTATAAAATTTATCTTTTAATGAAAATACCGAAATTAAATACGTTCGGAATTGATCAATTTTTAGGTAATTTTTTTGCATTAAAAAATAATGTTGTTACTCAAGATAAACCGAAATGTCTGAAGTTTTTGAAAAAGCTAAGAAAAATAAATCCCGAGCTGTACGACATTGCAGATAAATTTGATTCCAAATGGGAGCAAAGCGAGAATCTGAATTTAATTGAGCCTTTTAATGAATTCAAAATTGATTTAAAAAAATGGCTCATTAAAAATTATAGCAGATAGATAATCGATGTACTAGGGAAATTTTCAAATTTCAGATATAGATTTGTATGATAGTTTTTTAATAGAGAATAGGAAAAGTAGTATGTAATTTTAAATAGTGATTACTGTAATAAAAAATTCAGTTATGAGTGATAGTTTATCAGAGTTGATGAATAAATATGATGATATTTTGGAGTCTCCAATTTTAATGGAGACTGTTAATCAGCCCATTCAAATATTTGAAGGAGACTTCGTCTTAAAAGACGATGCAAGAGAAATTAAAATAAATGGAATTATAGAATATAAATGGCTTCCTTCCACTGGCATAGTTTTTAAAGGAAGACCGATTGGAATTTCTGAAAGTATAATTGATTTGTTAAAATCAAGAGATTGCTATGATGTTGTTTGTAATGATGATGTGATGGGTAAGGCATATATATCTGATTTTAGCATTGGTGATGGCATTGATATCAAAGGAGTATTTCATTCTAATGCTATTCTAGGGGATAAAACAATACCTGTTGACAAAATAAAATTTTGCATTCCTAATTTTAGGGATTTTATAGGAAGTACAGTAAAAAGAATAACAGAAACAAGTAGACACGCTTATAACAATCGAATCGTTCTAGAAAATGATAACTATATAATAATCATTGATAAAAATTTTGATTACAAGAAATCAGTTAGCATACTTAATGAAAAAGGAGGTTTTTTTACATTGTATTCTGGGGAGTTAAAAGCAAAAAAAGGAATATTGACATTTGAAAATTCTAAGGAAATTTTTCTTTGTTTAAATGTTTTTTTAAGTTTTTTAAATGGGAGGAGAACTTCGGCATTATTCAGTCATGGTATTTATGAAGAAAAAGTTCACTGGGTAGATTATACTAATTACTATGTTGATTCATACAAAAAGTTGTTAAGTTGGACTAATTCGCATTCAGTAATAGGATTTAATGAACTATGGAAAGAGTTTAGTACAAAGTGGAAAAATCTTAATGATAGAGATGTTTTAAATACTGCTGTACATTGGTATATGGAATGCAATAAAAGTAGTGGCTTTATTGAAGGATCACTTATAATGGCGCAAACTGCTTTAGAATTACTTTACAATTGGTTCGTTGTAGAAAATAAAAAACTTTTGATAGGTAAGGATTCTGAAAACATTAATGCATCTAATAAAATACGTTTACTTATTTCGCAATTACATATTGATTATAATGTGCCAAAAAAGTTTACAGCACTACAAAAATTTTTGAAATCTGAAAAATTAATTGATGCTCCTGAGGCTGTCGTTCAGATAAGAAATGCTATTGTGCATTCTCAAGAAGAAAAAAGAATAAAATTAAGTAAGATAGATGATAGGGCAAAATATGAAGCATTGGAGCTTTGTATTTGGTATATTGAAATATCCCTGCTAAAAATTTTAAAGTTTAGGGAAAAGTACAGTAATCGTTGTTCCGAAAAATTTGTTGCTAGTGCTAAAATTGAAAAAGTACCATGGTTGATAACTGTTGATTATTAAAAAAATAAATTAAAATGCGGTTTTTAGAACAGGTAATTATACTTGTCTTAATTAATACAAAAGTTAGTTCCTTTGTCATGTTCCTAGTTCTATGAACTTAGAGGAAAACGAAAAAAAATTAGAGCATTTTATATTTTTGAGTAGCTTTTTAAAAATAAACAATTTTCTATCTCACAAAATAACTAATAACTTTTTTAGTGAGTGAATTAACAAAAATTAAATGAAAAAAATTAAGACAAAATCTTTCAAATTTACATGAAAGAGTATCAGTTGGCGTTCATTCAGCCGTCGATTCTCGAGAAGCTAAAAGTTTATTTTTCAATACATATCTTCTACTTGGGGGAAATTTTAACTCTTAAAAAAATAACTGCGAACGATACTTGCTAAAATAGATTTGGCTAATTGCCTTAATTAAAAAATGGTCTTGTAGTTGGAAAATTTTAGTAAATCTGAAGATGAAACTTAATCTAAACCCAAACCTCTTGTAGCAAGGGAACTTTATGTGTCATTTAAAAAAAAACAATAATGCAAAATTTAACTGATAAATTAAAACGTATTAAAGTTGATTGCTTATACGGAAAAAAGAAACATTTTAATGCGGGTGATCGACACGAAAAAAGCCACTTTCGAATAGGAGTTCCTCTTGTTGTTATTAATATTCTAACGGGCTCTGTACTTTTTTATGTCTTAACTGATGGAATAACAAATTGGATTAAATTTATCCCTCTAATCCTTGCGCTTGTAGCGGCAATATTAAGTGGATTCCAAACATATTTAAATTTGCCTCAAAAAGTCGAAGGACACAGACGAATTGGAAATAGATATCTAGCTGTTATGAAAAAATGCGATCGTCTTCAAGGATATATAGCAGACAATTTAATTTCAAACGAAGATGTTGTAAATAGACTTGAGGAAATTGCAATTGAAGTTGATGATGTGAATAAAGAAGCTGAAGTTTTTCCCACCAGTCAAAAAGATTACGTTGTGGCTCAAAAAGGAATCAAAGATGGAGAAGAAAATTATACAGAATCAGAATTAGAATTATAAAATGGCTACATCAATAGACAATTATCTTAGATCACTTTCATTGAGCTATTATCTCAAAAATGATTCAGATGAAGTAAAAAAAATAAACACTTCACTTTCTGGATTATTAACTAATTTAAATACCGATTTAGGTTTACTCCTGAAAAGAAAATTTGTATTTGGCTCCTATGATAGGGACACTATTTTACCTAGAAAATTTGATTCAAAATCAGACATTGATGTAATGGTAGTTTTTAATCATACCGAATACGAAAGAACACCTGAAACTTATAGAACATGGCTTAAATTGTTTGCTGATAAATATTACAAAGATAGATATGGTTCTGAAGTTGTAAAATCTTTCCCAACAGTAACAATTCGTTTAGGACATATTTACTTCGACTTAGTTCCTGCAAAAGAAGAGACAACGTGGCATAATTCAACCCTGTTCATTCCTGGTAACTTTGGTTGGAGAACGACAGAGCCAAATGATGTAAAAAAAAAATTAACCGAAGCAAATACTAACTACAATCAAATTGTTCGTCCTATCATAAGACTTCTTAAAGCTTGGAACTGTAATAACGGCTATCCATACGATTCTTACTTGTTAGAACTGCAAATAACAGGAATGAATTTTTATGGAGATAATGTTCAGACAGGTTTCTTTTATGCTGTCGGCCAATTAAACACAACATGGAACGAGCCTGAAAGTAAGACAACTAAAATAAGAAGCTTAAAATATAATATTGAGGAAGTTAAAAAAGCTCTAGAAAACAATGACATTATTCGCGCAAAGCAATGGCTTCACAGAGTTTTACCAAACATATAAAAAAACGGCAAATAACACTTACTACAAGAGATTTCGGCAATTGGCTTAATTTAAAAGTGGTTTTGTATTTTGGGGGTTTAGGCAAATTCGAAAGATTACGCATTTTTAATCCCTAAAACTTTAATAGCAAGGGAACTTTTCAGAAAATGTTAAGATCTCCTTAACAATTACAATTACTTTAAAAGAAAACTAAAATCAAGATGAAGAATTTTTTATGGTTTACTCATACAAATATTGATTGTTCCACAAAAAAAGATTTTTCTTTTGATCTGACACCATATATAAAAATTTTTATAGAGAAAGAATTATGGAAGAAAAAAAGATATCGAACAGAATATAATTTTGAATTTGAAAAAGAAAATTTAGAAAATTTAAAATCAATTAAAATTAATTTTCACTTAAAAACTTCACCTTATTCAAATTGTCATGAATATGAAGCAGTTTTAGAACAATATTTCCCGTTAAAAAAAATTGAGCAACTTAAAATAGTTTCATCTGGAATAGCAGATGCAGGACGAATTGGAGTTATTGAAGTTCAGTTCGAATCTGAAAAAATTGTGCGTAAAAACTTAAAATACAAGGAAGAGAAAGATTACGAAAAAGTTTTGGAACAATTAGATGAAGAAAATATGAATTCTTGGGAAGAGTCAAATAAACTGAAATCAATTATTTCTGAATTCATCCAATTTCTAACTTTTAATTTGCATTTAAATTTCTTAACACAGCGATATTCGTTCAGTTTCGCGGATAAACCGAATCCTTCTGGCTTTTCTTTAATAAATGAAAATAGGCACTATTTCTATGAAAACGATCGAATGGAAATGCTTTCACATTATATCTTATATGAATTACAAAATGATAATTTAGATTCACTGATGGATAAAACTTCAAAGTTTTGGACAAAAGATATTAATTCCATTCACTTTTTCTTAGAAGCCTTGAAAAGTAATTATATAACTTCAACTAATTTTATCAAACTGGTTTTTACATTAGAAACTTTCTTTGGGAAAAATGTATCGAATGATTATATCTCTCTTGTCATTCCGTTAATTATCTCTAATAATATAAGTGACATGAAAAAACATAGAGAAATAATTAGAAAGAGTTTCTCTCTTAGAAATGAAATTGTTCATGGTAACATACTTTTTAATTTTAATTCTTCAGCAAAATCGTATTTTAATGACATAAGAAATGACGAACTTTTCTTTGAGTTAAAAAATTTAATCATTCATGTTTTTCATTTCTACATAAATAATGATTTGTATCTGAGAAAATATAATGTAAACATTAGCCACGAACTTATGTTTGAGTTGTTACCGAAAGGAATCAATTATAATAATTAAAAAGCACAGTAATGGTTTAATTCTGATAATATCTTTTACATTCCCTTTTTTATAATGACTGCTTTAATAAATTAATTAAAATTTTGTATTTGTTTAAATAAAAAACAATAACCAATCCGTATATAACCAAGATTATAAAAATTACTTATCTTGTAAAAAATTGTGGATAATGAAAAAACTCGCATCTTTAATCCCAAATATTTTTTAGCGTCAAGACGTTACCAATAATTTTTAAAAATGGAATGAAATACGACCTATTACATACAGAAATTTATCAAACTCCATGTCCTGGGTGTCAAGCAATTTCATTTCCTATTACTAATGAAAATTTATCAAATTATTTTTACGGTATTAAAATGAATTGCCCTAAATGTGACACTAAGCTTGACTGGTGGTCCTTACTTCTAAGGCATTTTGACTGGGAATTTCCTTCATATACTTATGCAATCGCTGGTGGATTTACGACTAGTCTAAGAATTTACATGAAAGCTGGTGAAATTTTTACCTTGAATTTAGAAGAAATTGGAATTCCGATTGACTCCAAAATTCTTCAAGTTAGCTATACCCCAAATGGAAATGGACTATTTCCTGTTGAACTACATGGAAATACACCTGCAAGACATCACATTCCCAATATTATCAATTTGTATGGCAGACCATTTGGAGAACCTTCAGAAGAAAGTGCTATCGCTGTCCAAATTAATTGGGCAAAGAAAATAAGTGATAATCAAATTTGGGAAAATATTGTTAATGCTGTGGAATCTTTTACCGTTAAAGATTATAATTCTTGTATAATTCCTTCTAATGTATCAGTAGAATCTACTTTGTATAATATTATGACAAAATATTTTTCTCCATTTTCAGCTAAAGATAGAGTTGAAGATTTTCTAAACAACGGAGCAACATATAGTCATCAATTAAATATATTACTTCCACTAATTGCACATACTTATGGTTTTCCTAAAATGCCAGAAAACATTAGAGGCAATTTAAATAAACTACGGGGCTATAGAAATTCTTTAGCTCATAAAGGGAAAACTGATAAACAAATAGATAAAAAGACCGTTTCTGAATTAATATGCTCAGCTGCTTTTGGACTTTCTTATTTGAATTTATTACAGGAAAAAATAAGTTAAATAAAAAACATCTGTAGTAGCCATTACATTAAGATCGAGTAGTAGGCTGAATTTAAATACAGTTATGCTTGGGAAACTTTTGCATAATAGAAATGGATTCGCAAAGAAAAAGTAGACATAGTAAAGGGTGCATTTTTGCACCCTTTACCATTTTAAATCCCCTTGTAAAGTCTCTTTTTCTTTTTCTTTTTAAATTGTTTCGAAACATAGTCATTTACTTTTTCTCCACGTAGCAGGATATCTGTTAAGTTTTCTTTCACATACTCTTTTAATTCAAAATTTTGAAAATTTTCAAAAGTTGTTGAAGTGGACTTTTGGTATTTTCTTTCAATTGCAAGAATGTTCATTGCACAGCTTTGCTGAATTCCTTTTGCACTGAATTCTTTTCCTAGACTGCTTCCATTGACAACTGTCTGTGTTTTAAAGTCGATAAAAGTAATTCCGTAAAGTTTTCCCTCACTGCTTTTTCTTAACACAGTATGAATTGCTTCATCTTTGAGCCTTTGGGATAATCTCTCAACTGAAGCAATTCTTTCATCAAAAAAAGCCTGTCTCAAAGCATTTTTAACGTGGCTTTTGCCGTATTGTTTCTTTGTTTCATTTATACTGAATTTTTCCTCCAGAAATTTTAAGGTAGGTCTGCTATAAAATTCGCTGGCTTTTATCGGCACGCCTATGGGTTTTGAATTCTGGTCAAGTATCTTGTAAAGCAGTCCGTTGTTTTTAAAAACTCTTGATTCCTCGCTTCCTCTGTCTGCATGGACATTATAAAGATTCAAAACCGCGTTGAGTTCAGGAAGACTCGAATACTTGTAATCAAATAAAACTTTGTTTAAAACTGAATTGATCGCCTTTCTGGACTCTGCTTTTCCGTATTGGACTCTGCCGACATCTATCGGATTTAATGAAAATTGTTCTTTCTGTTTTCTTCCTTCAGCTTTTACAAGCCCGAACATTTCTTCAATTTCTTTTCGGGCTGGTTCTGATTTCCTGATTCCCAGTAAATGCAGATCGATTCTTTTTCCATCTCTCTGAATGTTGTTTGTCACTATATGGCAGTGCGGATGCCCTGCATCATAATGCTGATATACCAGATAAGGCTGTCTGCCGAATCCCAGTTTTTCCATATAGGTGTCTGCAATTTCAGCCAGTTTTTCTTTCGAATGATTCTCCGATGGGTCAAAGTTGAGCGAGATATGCACTGTGTTCCGCTTCACATTGGTATTGAGCTCTGCCAGTTTTAGGAAGCGATTTAATTTTGAAGTGAAATTCAGTTTTTCCAGTTCAAGAGGATAATTCACGGCACTTATGCATTCCGCTTTTCCGATCTCAACTTTATTTTCGTTGTAATTCAGAATGCCTCTTATGGACGAGCTTGTTTTTATCACTGCAACCATTTTTCTGCGATTTTCTGGGTGTGGCCTGAGACCTCTTCCATTTTATTAAAAAGCCTTTCTCTTTGGATTTCGAACAGATAAAGATGCCCTTTGAATTCGGGAGCTGTTTTGAGTGTGTTTATCTTTCTGGCAATCTGATTGATATTATTGCCTATCGCCCTTAATTCGGAAGTAAGTATGGCCGTCTCTTCCATCAGTTCGTCTAAAGACTGGTTTCTGTAGGTGGCTACAATTGGTCTGTTGAATAAGTGGCTTCTGATGTGGTCACTTAATTTTCGGCAGGTGCTTGCTCTGAATCTTTTTTCGAGTTCGGCATACTCCAAAGGAGTGAATCGCAGTCCCACGATTCGTGTTCTGTTTGAATTTTCTCTTTTCATCATCTTTCATTTTCATTATTATCAAACTCTTTGCTCTTAAGTTTCTCCACCGCCGAGTTCCGAGGCAATTGGTGGCAAGATAGGCGGTTGTTAAACAACCGTTCATCTTGCCGTTAGCTTTGACGCTAACTTAAATGTTCTCTAGAGTCTTAAATTTTCTCTAGATTATTGAAGTTTTGCAAAGGGGTGAACAAAACATCTTGCTTGTATTCATTTAGGTACGTGAGTCGGTATTAGTCCCCTTTTTTAATTAATTATATAAGAGATGGAAGAGGTGAACTAGTCATCTTGCTTGTGCTATTAAAGATACATCATCAGTATTAGTCCTCTTTCATTTCTTTCTTTTACGGTATTAACAATTTTGTTTCATTAAAATACTTAAATTTTGTACTCGGCTCCAAGGAGGTGAACTGTCCATCTGGCTTGTATATCAGTTACCTAATCGGTATTAGTCCTCTTTGAATGTCTTTTACAATCGTTGCAGAAACCAGTTAGAATAGTAGACTTTCAGGTCTTTTAACGGCATTAGTTCACAGCAACAAATTTATTATTAATCTTTAATATCAATGTTATGCAGTTCAAACACTTTGTCGGGATTGATATTTCAAAACTGACTCTGGATGTCTACATCCACCACAAATCATTACATCATAAATTTACTAATGACCAGCAGGGCTTTGATGCATTGTTAAAATGGATCTACCTGCGAACCATGGAAAGCACTCCTTTGGAAATTGTTTTCTGTTTTGAGCATTCTGGATTTTATTCCCTGCTATTGGCAATCTACATGCAGAAGCATGACTGTAATTTCTCCATGATATCCCCTTTGCAGATCAAACGTTCACTGGGCATTGTACGGGGTAAAAACGATAAGATTGATTCTCGTCGTATTGCCGAATATGCATATGAAAAAAGAGATAAATACTATCCAACCAAAATACCTTGCGAAGCCATTTTAAAACTGCATCCGCTAATGACTTTAAGAGATCGTTTGGCAAGAGACCGCGGTGCTTTTGTAGGCACGATGAAAGAGCAGTCTAAGTTTCTTCCAATTGATCAGATTCCGGTTTTAATGGAGAGTTATACTCATATTATTAAATCCTTAGATGCTGAAATTAAAGCTCTTGAAAAAGCTATTAAAGCAATTGTAAATGATGATCCGGAACTTAAAAGAACATTTGAACTGATAACTGGCATAAAAGGCATCGGACTTCTAGTAGGCGTTTATTTAATTATCTATACCCATAACTTTTCAAGATTTGAAACTTGGCGAAAATGTGCCTGTTTTGCAGGGATCGTTCCTTTTCAAAACAGCTCGGGAACCAGTGTCCGCAGCAGGAGCCAAGTTCATCCAATTGCCAACAAGCAGATTAAAAAAATGCTCCATATTGCAGCTTTAAGCGCAGCCCATACCGATAAGGAGATAAACATCTTTTATAATCGTAAAATTCAAGATGGGAAAAGCAAAATGTGCGTGCTTAATATCATCCGCAATAAACTTCTGGCCCGTGCTTTTGCAGTGGCGAGAAGAGGTACTGAATATGTTGATATTATGAAGCATGTAGCTTGATAGATATCTGATTTTTCATTCTTTACAGCTGAGTTTTTTCTCGGCCTGGATCTGTTATGCTCTTTCATTATTTTTCTTTTTATAAACATCCTCAAAATAAACATCAAAAAAAATTTGCATATGTCTTAGAATACTGATTGCAGGAACGTGGCAATCTTTGGAGATTTTTAAAAGCAGGCTTCTAATTTAGCGAAAATATTTATATGTATCATGCGTAAAATATGGTCATGATGGCTGTAGACCGTTACAATGGATAAATTTTAAAAAAAAGAAAAAGGAAAAAAAGAAAGCATTTCGACAGTGGAAATAGGTATAACATGTGCTATAAGTCCCAAAGGGTGGAAGGTTGAGGAACGAGACCTTACATTATGCGCACATCTTATGCCTATTTCCAGTAACTTTGTTTGCCTTTTTTTATTTGGGATTGAACTTTTATTAAATTTTTAGATTTTTTAGAATTGTTTACTGCTTATTTAGCTTTTGATCTTTTTTGAAAAATAATTTAGTTTACGGGAAACCGTAACACCTATTTACTTTTTTTGTGTACTATTGTAAAAATGCTATATGATTTTCTACAGAGATCATGTTTTATAATATAGTTTTTATATAAATGCTTAAAATATAAAGAACAACTAATGGAAAAAATATATGATCTTAATTATAAAACTAACAATGAATCAAATGAATTCTTGCGTTGCCTATGGTCTAGGTTAAGGAAAAATTATGGAAAAATTGCATGGAATTTGCATCCAATCAAATTAGCTGAAAGAAATTATGTGGATATTGGATATGTAGATTTAGGAAATTCGCATTCTAACGAATCTACGCATGTTAATTGTACATATTCTCAAAAAGGATGTTTAAAAAGTATTGCTTTTAGTAATTCGAAATTAATTGATAAAAAAGAATTTGAATATTTATTAGATAAATCAATTAGTGAAGCTAAAAAGTACGACAGCTTTAAAAATGCTTTTCATTTTATCGCAACTTTAGATAAATCTATTTTATTTAAAAAAACAGAATATAAAAATTTTAAAATTGAAAATGAAAAACTTGAATTTATCGTACATGGTTACGATAATACCGATGCAAAAACTTTTGCAAGCTCACAATTGAGATTTGTTAAAAGTATACTGTCTTTTGATACTTTAAAATTTATAAATTCGAGTGAAACAGGTATAGGTGTAATAAGAAATCTAAATCACCGTGAAATTGTTTTAACGGATACGGATACGGGAGAACAATCTTCTCATTTAACAAGCGATGAATTTAAAAATTTAGATGTAAGCGAAAAAGTAGGTAATTACATTGATTATTATTTGTCTAAGCCATTGAACTACTCGGAGCCTCTCAATTCTTTCGAAAAGAGTATATTGTTTTTCTCTGAAGGTTTGTTTTTCGAGGAATTACATAATACTTCTTTCTCTTTAGACTTTAGTAGTATAGAGTATGCTATAACTTCTTATATGTCATCTTTGGAATTAATAACTCTTAATGATCTGGAGTCTAAAAAATGCAATACATGCAATCAGGAGACTTTTTCTATATCAAAGAGAATAATAAACTTAGCAAAAGAAGCTAATGCTGATAATGAAATTATAAAAAAGATTATTTCTGGATATTATGTGACTCGTTCCAAATTTGTACATACTGGACTTTTGACTTCTATGTATAATTATATTGGAAATTCAATTCCCTTATTAAGTGTAAATAGTGAAAATGGTGTTATAAATCAACACGATTATTACAGTAATAGGTTAAAATTTTTTGTTAAGGATCTAATACTTTTTCATGAGCAAACTAATTCAAACTTCATTTAATAGTAATTGACGGATTGAGTTTTAATCTGAATTTATATTTAGTTTGTATTTGCAGATATTTTTTATGGAAAGAAATAAACAAATCGTTTTCAAAAGTTCACAATATGCATAGATATTAGTAGTAATATGTAAAAACTTAGTATAAATGAAGACATTTTACGTTGATGACATATACTGCAAGTCCGACAAAACGAATCGAGTGTATCTATTTGGAGGTATTCTTATAAACAATAATGATGAAGAAAGATTTCTTAAAATCATTAGTGACCCCTAAATCAAAATAGACAAATCCCAATTTACCAATGAGATGGAATTTAAAGACACAGTAATTAAAGATAAATTTCAGGAATTCAACAGACTCGATGGGTGTAAAGTCATGTTTGGTCTTTCAAATTCTTGGCGCAAAGAAATAATTAAAAATTCTATCGAATTAGATTACAAAACAGTTTGTGTAAACTAATTAGTTATTTCCGAAATTTTTGAAAAATAACTTATGAATTTATGGAAAGCCGTAATGTCTGATAATTTACATTGTATAGTATTGTAATTTAAGATTTTATTGTTTTACATTTTTTCCATTAGCAATTAGATTTAGATTGTAATTTAGTCGTTAGGTAAAAATTATGAATCATATTATATAACTACAATTATGAAGGTAAGATTTTTAAAAACACCACAAGATAAACTTAATACACGATTAGTAAAATTAAGTTTAGATAGCAATGTAAAACAGAAAAAAAATCTTTTTTATGTGGAGGGAAAACTATTGCTGAAAGTGACGAAAACTGAAATCCAATATTCAAACTACCGCTACAATCCGGGAAGTATCATTAAGCTTTCAGAAGTAAATAATTTAGAAAAAATAAACATTAAGATTACTCACGATAATTTAAAAATTTTAAATAGCAACATATTAAACCCACCCAAGAACTTCAACAAAATATATTATGTATTTAAACAACTGCAAGATGTTAGTATAAAAAGAATTACTCTCGGAAACATAAATAAAATTGATAATGAGCAATTATATATTGACTTTGAAACCTACAATAATATAATAAAGATTGATGGGGAAGAAAATGTAGAAAAATCTCAACGTGTTTTTAATCGAATTATACCCTTTCTAAAATCAAATTTTAATTACACAGGTAATGAATTGATTTCCAATAGAGATTATACGCTACTCTTAAAAGAAATAATTGCAAGCGGTGAAATAAATCAAGAAGATTTAATTTCACTAACTAATAAGCTACAAACGGGAGAAAGTAATCAAGTAGTTATTCAAAAACAAATCAACAAGCAGACAAAATGGCTAATCGATACTATAGATGAAATTCTTCAAATTGAAAATCTGACAGTTCCTAAGTCAAAAGACATTGGAAATAATAAATTTGGATTTTTGAAAACTGAAATTGGTGGACCTGAACATCTAATGGAAAAAATACTGACAAAATATGGTCAGTTTTGTCTTTTTGGTGTGCCAGCACTTTTAAATACTAATAAATACGTAATTAGAAAAGGTCGCTCACGTTCGCAATTTGATTTAATATTAGTTAATCATTTAGGCGATATTGAAGTAGTTGAATTAAAAAGGCCAGATAAATATCTTTTTGAATACGGAGGAGGTCGTGGAAAATTCTACCCTTGTGAAGATTTAGCTATAGCAATTGCACAAACTGAGAGATACATTACAACTACCATAAAAGATAACGATGAGGAGTATAAAATTGATGGTAAAACTTTGAGGAAGTTTTTAAATGATAATATTGGTAACACCTTACAAGTTGAGACAATACGCCCAAAAGGATTAATAATAATGGGATCTTGGAAAAAACTTGCAAAAGATTATAGTTTACTTAGTGATGTTAAAAAAAAGAGTATTAACGAGCAAGATTACATTGACGATTCTTTACAAGCTTATAAAGAACTGACACATTCTTTGAAAAATATAACTATATTAACATATTCTGAGCTACTGGAAAATGCAAGAACAAGATTGGAGTTGGAAAAAGAAAATCAAAATAATACCTAACAGCTGTGTAAAGCACTTGGTGAATAGTTTGGTGATATTAAAGTTTATTTTTATGATAAGCGCTATTTTGAGTTGAATAAATTTTACTTACTAGTGCTGTTTAAAACACTTTAAAATTATTCGATATTTGAGAATATTAATCTGATTAGTCCTTAGCCTCATATAGTTTGGCACCTCAGTTATTATTTAAGATTACAATGATACAAGCTATAATTAAAAAAAAATTAAATAAAAAAGAATTAGAAGTATGAGTGATTTTCATTGCTTAGATATAGAATTTCCTGATGTTGATTTTAGCCAGTATAGTTACTCTAGTACAAAACCTAAAATAAATAACGTACATCATGCTCATCTATACACAAGAAAGGATGAAATTGAATTGCGAATTTTGTTTGAAGAAAAAACAAACTTCGGTGATTCGCTAATGAACTGGACAAGCAAAATTGATTGGCGGAAGTTTGGCAAATTCATTAAAGTAGAATTAACAAAAAATCATACTAATGAACGTTTGCAAAAAATTGATTTATCGGAAGCGAAAATGATTGGTGCTACAAACAGTTCCAATTTTTATCAGGACAGTGAAAAATATATAATAGTTAGAATTGATACAGTAAAATTTTATTGGAATCCAATTGAGGGAAGAAACAATACAGCCGAATTTTATTTAAGTGATGCCGGATTTAAAGTTGTTGAGCCATTTTATTCTTATTTATTGCCCAAATCGTGGTTTAAAAATGATGGTAACTTCTCCATTGGACGTATGAAAGATTCAAGAAAGTATTACAAGATTGCAAAATCGTCGTTTCGTCCAGAGTTTAATTTCGTCCCAAAAGACGATCGAAAAACGAAAGTGGCGACAATTACAAAAGAGCCAAAATTTCAATTTAAATATGGAAAAGGAGTTACAGAAAACGAAGCCATTTTTTATGGAGATATTATTTTGTTGTTGGCTTCATTTTATCACCACACTCAAATTGATTATGTTTTTCGCAGAATTTATTTACCGCAAAGTACAATCACAATAAAGAACATTAAAAATAGTGACTTTCGTGACACAAGCGGAGGGCTTAGAAGTTTCGGAATTAATTGGACTTTTAACAAGTTTCTGCAATCAAGTTGGCAAAAAGAAGCTTTAAAAAACTTTACATTGCTTTCGAAAGCAATTACATTGTTTAATCAATCGCATTTGGTTGATAACTATTCAACATTTTTAATTCTTTATAACATCATTGAAATTTGTGATAAACAAAAAATAGACAACGTAAAATTTAAACTTACTTTAAGCAAGAAACAAGTTAAAGCCAAGAAAGATGAAGCATTGCTTAACCTTTTGGAAACAATAGATAAGAGTGAACACGAAGAATTTAGAAACAGGTGGCATAATGTACAGACGCTTTTACAAAATAAGCCAATGAAAAATCAATTGGTTTCTTTTTTAGAAAGTCAAAACTTAGACACCGAAAGGTTTCCCGTAAAACTTGATGAATTGAAAAGACTTCGTAACGATATTACACATGGAAGTATTGACAGAGTAGATGCCGAACAACTTAGAAAGGCAAATATTTTACTTTACAGGATAAGCGGGATACTTATTCTCAACTTAATTGGAATTAAAGATTGGAAATTAAATCAGGAAATAAGATAATTTGCTTAAAAGAATCACAAATTGTAGCATAGACGCCAAAATGTTTGTGCATGCAAATTTATTCTAACATCGATTTAGTGTATCAGATTATTTAAAAATTGTAAAATATATTTTTTCTCCCATTAAGTTTATTGTATTATCAAAACAAAAAAAGACCTCAGGTCTCTTTTTGTTTGAATTAATTTTTATATGGCTAAGTAATTGTCTAGAAACTATTTTATTAATTGCTCGAGTCTTTTCATCATCTCATCTTTTTCTTTAAGCATACGTTCGTATAATGCAATTTTTTCTTCATGAAGCTGAATCAATTTATCAATTGGATTTACATTAAATGTTGCACTATGTCCTGTATTTAAGAAAGCGCCATTATCAAACGTATTCGAAATAATATTTATTGCCTGCTCCTCATCAAAATTCTGAAAAGCTTCAACAGGAATTTTTAAGGAACTTGAGATCTGTTTTAAAAGGTTATCCTCAATCACATCTTTCTGTTCCAGCATAGAAATCTTCTTCTGATTCCAGTCTTCCCCCAGATCATAAGCAAGTGCTTCCTGTTTGATTCCAAGCATTTCCCTAAAACGTTTAACGTTTCTTCCCTGATGAATTTTCTGTTCCATAATGAGTGTTAGTTTTCTGAGGGCTCAAAGATAAAGCCATTTTGGATTAAAAAGTCTGAAAACCAAAGATAGAAAAATATACTGTAAAATATCCCTTTTGTCAGATATTATATCCGATTTCTGAATAGTTTATCCTTTTGAAAGGCAGGAACTTCGCTTTTGAATTTTAAATATTTCTGCTATGAAAAAGAATAAAATATCCTTTGGAACAAATTTTTGGTCGGCATACGAGGCAGGAAATCCATATGATGCTCTTCGTGCTTTTTTTGATTTCTCCCATCTTGACGAGTATAAACAGACCTTGAATGAAGTGGCGATGCACAGCTGTAAAAGGGAGATTTATAAGCAGGACAATCCATGCCATGTTTTTGTTGTCTACACTGCTTTAAGTTCGTTTGTAAAAGTATGCGATTGTCTGAAAAGAAAAAGCAGAAAATGGCAGGCTAAAGGTTCAGCCGAGTACATTTCAATAGTCCATCTCGCTTCTTTAAGTAAAGAAGAGTATAAAGATCCTTTTAAAGTATTTCAAAAGGCATTCGAAGAAAAATCACTGGAACAGTTTGAATTCTTTCTCTGTGAAATCGTACATCTTTCCTTATCTCCCCACGCAGAAGAATCGGATTATGATATTATCACTCCATATGTGCACTTAGTCAAAATGCTCGATGCAGGACAGCTCATTATGGAAAGAGGCATTGAAAAGATTAAAAAAGTGAAACAGCGAGAGGATATTTTATCCCCTGTCGAGTAGATAACCACAATATCAACTTCAAAAAACAAGCACTATGAAAACTATAGAAAAACTTACTTTTCCGCAAATTGAAAATGAGTATCTGGAAAACATATTAAGAGAACTTGCGGGTAAATGTAATATTGTTCAGATGTTTTTTACAAGCGTCCAATCTTCAGGATTTTCAAAACTTATAATTAATATTGAGAGCAGTATCGATGCGAAAAAACATCAGCAGAGCAAATGGGTTAAAAAAGTTAGAGAATGCCTTCAGATTGATGTATTGTTTATTTTTTCTTCAAAAATCCAACATCACTATTCTCTGGGAGATCCATTCAAAGCATTTTACTGCCGTGAGTCTGCTGTTATTTACCAGAACAATGATTTTGAAAATTCTGCTTTTAAAACAGTGGAATGGCAGAAGTTCAAAAAGAGATTCAATGAATTTGAAAATAATTTCCACCACGATCATGAGCTTCATAAATGGCAGATTAAAAATCTCATTTCTGAAGGTTCTTCCAACAGTGTTTTTACATCTTACTGCAGGCTTATTGAATATGATCTTCATTGGCTGGAAGAATTATATACAGGAAATAAATCAGACGCAGCTAATCTGAACGAAAGGATAAATAATCTTATCCAATACCTTCCAGTAATCCAAAAATACTTTGTCAAAACTGTTAAGGGCGGGTATTATCTTATTGATCTTTTTGAGCAGGCAAAAGAAGCTTCCAGCGACGAGGAAGCGATGTATAGAAATGAAATGTTTCAGGCTGTGGAGAATGCTGAAGAAAGCCTTTACGGTCTAATTGGGGAAAGATTTAATGAATATAGGAAATTGATAAAGAAAGAATATACTCAGGTGCAGGAAGTTTCATGTAATGCAGAACCTAAAGATAAAGTGCTTGAAATCGCTGTCCAGACTGTTTTAGGCTCAGTTGATGCAGAACAGATTTACCTCTATAATCAGGCTGTAAACCATTCAAAAACTACCTATTATCTTCTTATAATAAGTGAAGGTCTGGGGAATGAAAAATTAAAATCAATCATTAGCACCATAAAAAGCAGGACGGACAATAACTCTTCTTTTGTTATAATCAGCCACAGCCGTCACTGGATACAGAATAATCTCTACGAATACCAGAACTTCTTTGAAAAGATAATAAAGGAAGATTTTCTGATTTATTCATCAAGCATGCATCATCCAGATTTTCACTGGGAATCTCCCCACAGACCGTATCACGGCGACATCGATTTTTTTTACAAATGGACAGAACAGAGTTTCCGCCAGTTTTCTATGATTGCTAATAATTCTGAAAGCAATTACTGCGGGCTGACCACCATCTTTTCGTTATTTTTCATGTCATTCTGCAGAACCTACATTTTCGCGAAAACGTATTATATGCCGAATTATCTGCCGAGCCTGACCTTGTGGGAACTGTGCATTTATGCTGATTCTGATTTGATAAAATATAATTATTTAATGGAACATTTCTGGACTGGCTTTTTCCCCTTCTTGGATAGAAACAGGGCTGTGTTTAACTGGTCATCAAGGCTTACTGTTGAAGAGATTGATCAAATGAGAGTAATTGCGGAGAAGCTTCTGAATGAACTCAATCTTGCAGTTATTGAAAGTGGGCTTGTGAAAAAAATTAGACAAAATGAATCGGCAAATTAATTAAGGAAAGGTATTATGAATAAAGATGAAATTATAAAACTGGATAGAATCGGAATTTTAAGCGAAAGACTGCTTAATACTTTAAAACCTGCACAGGATAAAAGAGGCATGTATAATGCAGAGATTAGGATATGTGATTATTGTGAACTCCTTTCAATTATAAGAAACCTGATGAAGCTCTGTATAATCTCTTTGGACAACGACAGTGCAGAAGTTCCGCCTACGATTTTAAACCAGAATATTGATGTAGGGCTTATATTAGGAGTAACGCTTCAGCTTTTTCCAATCGATGAATTTGAGCTTATAAACGAAATCAGCTATTTATACAAGGATATGAAAGAGGAAGCTAAAGCAGATTCTGCTTAATGATCAGTATTTTAATGTACATATTATGTCCATGACAATCAGAGAAAATCCTATTAATTTTGTAAGAATCTGAAAAATAAGTGAAGTAATGATAGGTAAATTTTGCTTATGATCCTCAGTTAATTAGGTTTTATATTTGTATTATCCCCACCATATTTTGATCAGGATAAAATGAAAAAAGTGTCATAACTTTATAGCGATGAATGATTGTAGAACAAAAAAGACCGAGGCTCGGTCTTTTTTTAATGAAGAGGAATTTCAAATGGAGAAGGATGGAAGAGAAGAAAGAGGAAAAATGACGGCAGAAAAGACCAGAAAAATGCTGAAAGATGAAGGAGTGGAAGTAACGCTGGAACAGGCGGTAATGATTTTAGAGTTTTTAAGAAAACTGGCAAACATGGCAGTTTCAAACTATTTAAAGAAAAAAGATGAGAAAAATAGCAGACCTATACGTGAGAGTGAGTACCGATGAGCAGGCTGACAGGGGCTACTCACAGAGAAATCAAGAAGAAATGCTTCGAAAATACTGCGATATAAATGCAGTTGAAATTAGACATGTAATTTATGAAGACCATTCGGCAAAGACATTCAACCGCCCGCAGTGGAAGAAACTGCTTGTGGATTTAAAGAAGCATAAGAATAAAAGTGATCTTCTCCTTTTTACAAAATGGGACAGGTTCAGCAGAAATGCAGGAGATGCCTACCAGATGATCAGTATGCTCAGAAAACTGGGAGTTGAGCCTCAGGCTATAGAACAGCCTTTAGATCTTTCAATACCCGAGAACAAAATGATGCTGGCCTTTTATCTGGCTGCTCCCGAGGTGGAGAATGACCGTAGAGCCCTGAATACGTTTCACGGAATGAGAAGAGCTAGAAAAGAGGGAAGATATATGGGAATTGCTCCCATTGGATATGTTAATCGAGTAAAAGAAGACGGTACAAAATATATTACATTCGACCAGCCAGAAGCCTCTATTTTAAAATGGGCTTTTGAAGAGCTTTCCAAAGGAATTTTCAATACGGAACAGGTGCTTCATATGGCAAAAGAAAAGGGGCTTAAAGCAGGCAAGAATCATTTTTGGAGAGCGATCCGCAATCCTCTTTACTGTGGAAAGATAGAAGTTCCTAAATATAAGGATGAGGAACGCACTTTAGTGAGAGGTCAGCACGAAGCATTAATCTCGGAAATGCTTTTCTATAAAGTTCAGGATGTGCTTGACGGGAGATCCCGAAAATATCTGCCAAAGGCTCTTTCAGTGAAGCCTTTTCCACTGAGAGGCTTTTTCATCTGTCCCGACTGCGGAAAAATACTCACGGGTAGCATATCAAAAGGGCGCCATAAATATTATCCGTATTACCACTGCAGTGCAGGATGCAGATACAGGATAAATTCGGAAACAGCCAATGAGATATTTATACAGAACCTGAAAAAGTATGTTCCGATTCCCGAAATCAAAAATATTTACGCCAATGTTATAGGCGACTGTTATAAGGAACAGATCAAAGATGTCTTGGACGAAAAAAATAAAATCATAAGCCAGATCAAGGAGTATGAAACCAGAATCTCGAATGCGAGAGATCTTCTTGCAACAAAACAGATAGATGCTTCTGACTATCGAGATATGAAGTCAGATTATGGAGAGATTGTAAGAAGGCTTGAACTTAAATTATCTGGCATTGATGATGAGAATAAAGATATCGAAGAGCTTTTAAAAGCGGGAGTTGAGAATCTTATGAAGCTTAACGAATATTATGAAAATGGCAACTGGATTGAATCGAGAGACTTATTAGGTTCGATTTTTCCTGAGAATTTTACCATCTCAGAAAACGGTTTTCGAACCGCTAGAGTAAATGAAGTGGTGCATCTCATCTACAGTATTAACAGGCTTATAGGGCTAAATAAAAAAGGGACAAAGAAGAAATTTTCTTCTTTGTCCCAATTAGTAGCGGGAACAGGACTCGAACCTGTGACCTTCGGGTTATGAGCCCGACGAGCTGCCTACTGCTCTATCCCGCGATGTTTCGGGTGCAAAGATAAGCACTAAATACAGTTTTACAAAGAAATTAGTAAAAAATTTGCTTAAAATTAAATTTTAAGTAACTATTTATTAATCAGGTCTTTAAATTTATAAAAAGGCAGAATCAGATTTTGTAATTCAATAATTCTAAATAAGGATCATTTTCTAAGCCCAATAATTTGCCAAAAGCAGGCTCGGTTTTGTAACCGTTTTGTTTGAGTTTTATAATTTCTTTCCTGAAATTTTCGTCCCTTGATTGCAGGATTTGATGTTCGATAATCATATGTCTGTATCCATTTTGAATTTGAGTCGGAATGTTTTGTCCGAAGACTTCAATTTCGAAATCACCTAATCTGAAACTTGCAATCACAGATTCGTGCTGATTTATAATGGTTTCAGTGATTTTGAAATTGTTTTTTTCTTTAAAAAGAAAAGTGATTTTTTCGATAAAATGATTTTTATTTTGCCAATAACAAACAATATCTAAATCGCTGTTTTCAATATCAATATTTATTGGAATCGTACCCACTAGAATCGGATCAAATTCTGCCAGAACTTCTAAAACCTTATTTTTTGTCAAGGTTTCATAAGCTTCGGTTTGCCTTTTATTTCCAGACTTTAAATATTCAATATTTTTGAAATCGATCATCGGTTTACTTATCGTAATTTGTTTCTTCTTTGATTTCTTGCTCTAATCTTTTATTGATGTTAATTTTGGCTTTGGTGAAAACAAAAAGCGTGGTTCCGTATTCACGTGCATATTTGTTGGTGATTTCTCCGCCAATCTTGGCTTTTTCAAAGAACGGACTGCTTTCTGTAATTTCAGTATTGTTTTCATCAAAATCCTTTACTCTGATGAGGTTGGTGTAATAAATATTCAGATTAAACCAATTAACATAATCGGCATTAAAAGAAACAGCTTTGATGCCTTTTTGAGTGTAGTAATTAATGGCGCCTGCCTGGCCATAATTGTCGCAAAGTACTAAAGTGTTTTCAGATTTTGGAAACAAGGCATAGATCGAATCTGTTTTGCGGGCAAGTTCTTTCCATCCCAACATATCGGCAAAATCTTGTGGTAATTGATGATCTTTTCCATCTTCCCAACGCAACATTCCTAGTTTTTTATATTTTTCTGGTTTTGCAGTTATTTCCTCAGGAGTTTTATTTGGAAACGCAACATTATAAATCGGGATAAAAAGCAAAATCGGAATTATAAGGAAAACGGGTTGTAAAAAACGTTTCCATCCACTTTTTGAAATTTCGCCCAAAAACACAGCGCCAAATGCAATATAAATTGGATACAAACCAATAGCATAATAGGCTTTGGCTTTGAAATAAATAAAGACTAAAAGCGTAAAAATGATTGAAGCAAAAAAGAATCGGAATTGTGCGAAAGGCTTGTAAAAAAGCAAAGCATAAAAGGAGGAAAGTATAACCAAAATGCCTCCAAGGAAAAACAGTATTTGTTCTTTTAAAAACCCAACACGGTCAACATTTACAAGTTGAGTTTCTGCCAATTCTTTCATGTGGTGCACAATTGGAAAATGGTTATTGAATTGCCATAAAAGATTTGGCAAAATCAAAATGAAGCCTAAAATCAGTGCAAAATAGAATTTCTTTTCGGCAAATATTTTTCTTTGTTTTGAAAGTAATAGAGCAGGCAAGAATCCGATTAAAAGAAAAAGAATGTTGTATTTATTTAAAAATCCAAAGGCAAAAATTACGGCGCCAACGAAAAGCCATTTTGTTTTTTCGGTTAAGATATATTGAATGACAGCGAAATAAAAAGCAGTCCAGCATAAAATATCTAATGAATTGGGCTGAAAAAGCATGTTGAGTCGCAATAATGATGACAACAAAATACATGTTGCTCCCAAAATCAATGCGTATAAATTCCCTTTTAAAACTTCGATTGTTTTCCAGACAACCATAAGTGTCATTGCGCCAAAAAGAGCGGGGAAGAACTTGACCCAAAACACAGAATTTCCAAGTAAAAATATAATATACGAAAACCAAGAAGTCACAGGCGGAACAGACAAATAGCCCCAAGCCAAGTGATGCGCTTGATCTAGGTGCAAATATTCATCACGTTGGAGGTCATATTCTGGTCCTAATAAAACGTACTGTAAAACAAATTTTAAAATGATAAACGCAATTAAAATTACTGTTTTTTTAGTCATGAAGCTTTTGGTTTAGGTTAAGTGTGGTTTTGTTTCAGTTGCATAAAATTATAACGAATATAGGATTTATTTTGATTTGAAAATGCACTTAATACCACTGTTTCAAAATAAAAAAAGCTCCTGATTTCTCAGGAGCTTTAAATGAATTTATTCTTCTATTTCGGTTTCAAATTCCATGTGATCAACGATTTCCTCATCTGGTCTTACAGGTTTTGAGGCCTTCAAGGCATTGAATCTTTCCAGCATTTCGGTTTCTTCTTCTTCACCACTGAAATATGGAAAAACATCCATGATTGGCGATTCAGAAATTGCAGGAATCGAGTATTCGCCCATAGTATTTTTCATTACGTGAATGGTGTTGTCATAGGCTTCTCTAACATCGTTTGCTTGAACGAGCATATACATGTTTGACTTTCTTTCTTTGCCGCTTTCTTCATCATAAGCAATTAAAGAAACTTTTGATTTGAACCAGCGATCAGCATTTTCAAACGGATGAATCTCGGCAAAATTTGCCACTTTTATATTGGTGATTTTAAATTCTTCACTAATATAAGCGGCCATTTCTTCATTAATTCTTTTTTCAGCTTCTGTGTAAGATATTGCATCCACTAAATACGGTTCGGTTAAAACTTTTTGTCCTCCCGTTTCGTCAGTTTTTCTATATTTTACTTTGCATTCGTACCAAATTGCGCTCATTTTCTATCTAATTTTTAAGGATGCCAAAGATAGATTTTACCATGAAAATAGAAGCCAAATTCGGAAATAGATATTCACAATTTGAAATAAGCTTCGATTTATGGATTTTTTTGTTTAATGTTTGAGGGAAACTTGTTTTTTGTGTTGTTTTTGTAAAGTAACTTTGTTAATTGTGTAGTTTGTCGTTTATTAATGAAGATGGTGTGTTTTATTTGTTAAAAATAACAAAATATATTAAATTTATTAACTTTTGATTTGTGATTTTTTTGAAGTATTTTAGTACTTTAGCTTAAACAAAATTTAAATTTTGGAAGAAAGTATTGGTTGAAGATAAACTCTAACATTTTAACTATGAATAATATTCAGGATTTAAATATAAAGGAAGAAGTACTGCCTATCTTTGATTCTTCATTAAATAGCTTTACTAGAAAAAAGATTCTTAATTTATTGGAAACGCCTTTGTCAGCCGAGGCTCAAGTTGTTGAGAGACAAAATATCCTGAAAGGATTCATTCAGAACAAGGAGGTTTTAAAAAACTACTCTTATACAGTTTTGTATTTAAATGAAGTGCACTATTTCTTGAACAATTTTAAAGAAGGCGAGTTGAACTGGAAGCGCTTTTTGTTTTTTGGGCCAACTGCAGATGAGATTTTGACGCATAATAAAATCCATCAGTTAATCCTGTTTTTTTATCGCTTAGAATCAACTTGTTTTTCCAGGCTTAATCTTATTCATTTTCCAAAATCGTACCGAAAAGATTTGAACAGAATCTTGTCTTTTCTTTCTTTTTTTGAGCTTAAAAAATATCAATATATAATTAGAGAAAAACAGCTCAAAACCAAACATGTAAAAAATTTATTGGCGAAAATTTCAGTTTTAAAAGAAGAAGGAAGAATTGAGTGCTTTTGGGAAGATTTGTTTTTGTTTGAATCGTATTTGTCTATAAGCAAAGCTATAATTAATCGTGAATTTGTTTTTCCAGTGTTGTCGGAAAAAAGTTTTGTGATAAACGATTTTTATCATCCATTAGTTGAAAATCCTGTTAAAAACAGTTTTAAGGCTGTAAACAATGTGATTGTGTTAAATGGCCCAAATATGTCTGGCAAATCGACATTTCTTAAATCGGTTAGTTTGTGTATTTACTTAGGAAATTTGGGATTTGGAATTCCTGCTTCTGCTGCAGAAATCCCATTTTGTTCTGATTTTTCAGTTGGAATAAATAAACGTGATGATATTTTGAATGGTTACAGCCACTTTATGACGGAAGTTATTAATGTCAAAGATGTTGTCTTGAAAGCCGCTGACGGAAAAAGATGTTTTGTTGTTTTCGACGAACTTTTTAGTGGCACCAATGTTGAAGATGCGCTTGAAATTTGTACCAGAACGATAAATGGTGTAAGTCTTTATTCTAATTCCTATTTTTTAATTTCAACACATATTCAAGAATTAAAGGATGTGACAAGCGAAGCTGTCTCGACATATTACCTGGATTGCGAGCTAATTGATAATATTCCGACTTTTACTTATAAATTGAAAAAAGGCTGGTCAGATATTAAAGTCGGGCGTATTTTGTTTGAAAAAGAAGGTTTAAATAAGCTGTTGAAGGTTGGTTGATTTTACTGTATTTTAGAATTTACTATTTTTAAAAACTCCATTTCGTTATCAATATAAAGAAGGATATTTATTGGGCTTTTCTTAATTCCGAATGGAAGATCGATTTCTAGTTTGTCTTTAAGTTCAAGAGAAACATTGTGCGGTTCTAATTTTCCTAGAAGTGCAAATTTGACTAATGAATTGTTTTTCTCATAGTCACCTTCAAATTTGTTTATCTTTTCAATTAAATCAATGGGGATTTTTAAAGTGTTGAAAAGTCCGTAGCGAATTATGATTTCTTCGTCTGAAATAAAATGATTTCTGAAAAATATGGCTTTTAAATGCCCGGTGAGATTTATTAATAAATAGATATGAAGAGTGAGGAACGTGATTGCAAAAATTCTATTCCAGGAAATCAATAAATAATGCAAGGTAACAGCTTCGGCTATGGAAACGAACATTACTCCGAGATATAAAGCTGTTATGCCATTATTTTGGTAGCCGGTAAAATATTTTTTTTCATTATTGTTTTTTTTCCATTTGAAAAAGCAATAATAAAAGGAACAAGCTTCAAAAGCGATCATTTTGCCTAGTCTTTTGAATTTTATCAGTTCTTCCAAAGCGCTTGAAATAAGTGAATGGTCATCATTTTCTTCAGCTCTTTTTTGGTTTAAATTCTTTCTGAAATCGATAATAAATTCTCTTGTCTTGAAAGTTAAATAAAGAAGGAATAAAATATTAAAAAGGATTTTATAGCGAAATACGGGTTCAAAAAAATTATCTTCCATGGTGAATGCGAAAGGCGTAGTCTTAAAAGCGGAATAGAAAAGAAGCCAAAAGGTGATGTCTGTTCGTTTTTTGCGAATAAGCAAATAATAGGAAGAGGGTAATCCGAATAGGAAAAGAGCGGTTATTACGGAAAGTGAAGCTGAATTTTGTAAAAAAGAAAAAGAATGATAAAGAAATATTAGAAAAATTTCCAAGCTAATGAAAATAATAAGCGAGTAGTATTTTTTTATCATTTGGTTGTGTGGTTTGAAAAAAAACAGGTTTTAATTGTTCGAAATGAATATTCAAATTTAGGAAATTGATATCAAAAAGTGGAAGTTGACCTTTTTAAAATGTCGGCAAAAACAACAACAAAAGATGGTTTAAATTTTAATTTCAGTAGCTTCTCCATAACCAGCGAAAATGGCTTTGTTGAAATCAAGTTCACTGTCGTTTATCAAAGTTTGATCTTTTACAATGGCTACATTTACTACTGTTTTGTTTGCTCCTGGTTTTAACGGTTGTTCCCCAAATCTTCCTCCAACAATAAGGTAGTCGGTTTTTAAAAGTGGTTCTTTGTTTAATTCTTTATATTCTAAAGTTTGGTGTAGTTTTACTAAATAGTATTCGCTTCCGTCTGAGCCATTTAGTCGTTTGATTATTTTTCCTGAAACTTCGCTTGCGTCTTTAGCATAATCTTCTAAGCCATTTTCGCCATAAATTGTATTGAGCTTGATGTAAAAAAGGTCATCTTCATTTGAGGTCGGTGCCACGCTAATTTCTTCTTTGGTTTCTAGAGGTTCTTCTTCTTTTATTTGATTTTCAGTTTTGTTTTGGCATCCAATTAATGATAAAAATAAAGATAGTGCTAATGACAATTTTTTCATGCTGGTTTGTTTGAGGTTGTAGTTTCAAATGTAGTAAAAGTCGGTTGACTTTTTAGATTCTGTTTTTAAAATAATGTTGGAAAAATCTGTAAAAACATAAAGCAAAAAAAAAACGCCACTTACTAGAAGTGGCGTTTGTATTTGTTGGAACGATTCTTAAAAGTTCGTGTTTACTTTTTTAGAACGATCGGCAATGTATGAAATCAACCAGATTACTTGTCCTTCTTTTACAAAGAATACTTTCTTTGATTGTAAATTCGGAATGCTTTCTAGGCAAGTTTGCAAAATGTTGTTTGCCGAAATAAGATATTGTTGGTCGTAAGTACTCAAAACTCTTGCAATTTCTTTGTTTGTTTTAGCAAGGTTGGTGAATTTTACGAAATTGTTTTTCAAAATAGCATCGTAATTGATAACGTCTTCTAAAGTTAAAGAGATATAATGTTCTTTTGCGTCTTCATTATAGTATAATGTTGCAAAAGCCCATACAGCGCCACCAGATAAATAGATTTTGTCTTTTTTAGCCAATGGAGGATTTGCGTCCAATAATGCTTTTACTTTTTTGCGCAAAATTGGGTTAAAGTCAAATGATTTTTCTTGGTAAGTTGACATATCATTTGCTTGGTTTGGATTTACAACCGTCTTTTTAACAGCATCAGTAAGCGTCATTGTGCCGAAATCAAGCTCTAGTGGAATGAATTCTAATTTGTCGTCTTGTTCGTCAATGTAGCCTCCTTTTGTAGTTTGAGCACCAATATCAAGTAGGAAAGCATTAGCGAAATCAACTGGAGGCATAGCGCCTTTTACAAGTGTTTTTGCTTCTTCGTTTACGTTTAGTACGTCAAGATTTTTGCTTGTTAGCGTGCTGATTTTGCTTCTTAAAACCTCAACATTGCGAGCTTGTGCGAAAACTGGAGCGGCAACGATAAAAATGTTTTCTTCAAGAAGTTTGAATTCTGTCTTGATTTTTTTTAACTGATCAACAACTGTAACGCTGATTTTGTTGATGTCTTCTTGAGGAAGCTCACCTTTTTCGGCTATATGCGCAGCAAAATCAATTCTGTCAGTTGCGAAATAAAGGATTTTGTAATCTGCTTTTCTGATGTTGTTTACATCTACAACAGAAACTTTAATTGCTCTTCGGCCAATTTCAATTCCGCCATAAAGACTTTTTTGAGCAAATGAAGTGATGGAAAAAAATAAACTTAAAAGGGTAAAAAATAAAATTTGGGGTTTGTTTTTTGTAAGCATTGTGGATTTTAATTGTTGTTGTAATATAGTTTTAATAAAGACTTTTCAGAAATGATGTGAAAATCATAATTTTAGATTGGAAATAGTAGGTTTCTTAATCAGATTGCAAATTTATGAAAACATTTACTAAATATAAACTCAGTTATAAAGAAAACATATTATTAAATTATTAAGGTCTTGTTTTGAAGGGAATAGCGATTTTTTTATGCTATTAAACGTGTAGAAAAAGCGTTTAGTATAGTGTAGAAATAAAAAAAGCTCCAGATTTCTCTGAAGCTTTATTAAGTAGTCCGTGGGGGAATCGAACCCCCCTTACCAGGATGAAAACCTGGCGTCCTAACCGATAGACGAACGGACCTGCTTTGTTATTGCGGGTGCAAAAGTGCAACTATTTTTGGAATACACAAAGGTTTTTTGAAAAAACTTTTTGAATTATTTTAAGAAGGAAACATTTTTTGCAATTTTTAATATGGAATAATCGGAGTTAATGTTTGTATATTTATTTGATTAATAATGGATTGTTTTGTTTGAAGCAAAAGGAGTAAGGCAGTTTTGTTAAAATGAAAAAAAAATAATAAAATTCAAGTTTTTTTATTTTTGAAAGAATATTCTGGCGTTGTTTTTGCCCTGCTTTAGAAAACAGCAAAAGAAAAAAGCTCAAGATTTCTCTAGAGCTTTTGTAATTATAACTGAAAGTGTCTTTATTTCGACAAATTATTTTATTCCAAGATTCCCGTCAAAGGTATTAAAGTCGTCACTTCTTTTTGGTTTGACAATCAGTAAATGATACAATTGATTACAAACTGATTTTAATTCGGGAATATTAGCATTGTCTAATGCTCTTGCTCCAAGTTCTATTAATTTGCTATGCTTAGAACTGTCATTAAAATCGCTTGGGTCTTTAAATCGCAACATATAGAAATAATTGATGTAGCTTTCATCCTGATTGACATAGATATTCTCTAAAAGACTTTCCAATTCTTTTTTCTTTTTGCGAATCAAATACTTATTGTTTGATTGAAGAAATTCCTTTTCGTTTTTTGTGATCTTTTCGTATTCTTCCTTTTGGCGCGGCGATCCTTTTTCTAGATAAAAAGTAAAAGTTTCTTTTATGCTGTGGTATTCGTCGAGCTCAAATAATATATGTTTGTGGCGAACAAGATCATCAAATTCCTGAATGTAGATTTTTTTCAATTCATCAATTTGATATTTTTTATCTGTTACTGCATCATCCTTATTTTCCAATGCTTCGTTGTAAAGGATTGTCAACGATTCTTGAGATCTTTTTAATTTGGCTAAATATTCATAATTCTCTTCCTGCTCTTCGCGTCTTATTTCTTCTAAAATGGTGTCTAAAGCATCTTTGATTTCTGCTACTAATTTCTCAATAGAAATTTTTCTTTGGTGCGGATTAAAGACTTCGTTTATTTCCAAATCAAGAGCGCCGATGTAAACATCAATACTAAGGTCGCGCGATTCCGAAACTTTAAAATTCAATTCAATATCCATTCCTTTCAAGAGATCCTGCTCAAAATTACGGCCACAGATTTCAATATAACCGATAGAAAGATTGCTTCCGACCATACTTCCTGCATTGCCTTCAACAACATTTATAATAAGTTTTTGATCGGAGTTTCGTAATATATTTTTAGAACAGGTTTTATAAATAGTCTTTTTTAAGGGCAGAATATCGTTTTTCTTAAAGATAATCTCCATGTGGCTTTTTCCGGTTTCTTCGTCTAATTCCAAGCAAATGTCATTCGGAATTGGCTGTCCCAGGATACTATATAAGCCGTTTGTTATTTGAATATTCGGATTGCTGAATATTTGTTTTTGTTGATTGTCGAATAAAAATAGTGTGAATTGATTGGTCGTTTTTTCTAACAACGGAACAAATTCGGCTATTTTTTTATTTGCTTTTAAAAGTCCTGTATCAAAACCTCCATCGGCACGGGTAATTCTGTAATAACCTTCAAATGATTCTCCCAAAAGAGCAACAATTAGTTCTTCAGAATCTTTAGAATGTGGCTCGTAAATGATTTCAACTTCAATATTGTTTTCTAGTGCAATAGGTTGTTGCGCAATTTCTTCTTCAATTAATTCTGAAGGTTTTGAACCTGCATAATATGCTGCGCCAATCATTACGGCAGTTGTAGGATCTAAATTCGTTTCAATGTGAATTTGAGTTCGCTCTTGCAATTGCTGACGTATGTACGGAATGTAAGTCGTACCGCCCACAAGTATAATGCGCTCAATATCTGAAAATTTCAAGTGATTTTCTGAAATTAATTTTTCAACCAAATGAAACGATTCTTCAAATTTAGGCTTAACAATTGATTCAAATTCTTTTCGGCTGATATCAATATCTAGCGAAATTGAAAGCTCGTCAAAATCAATTTCAATGCTTGAAGTTTCTTTTATCGAAAGTTCTTTTTTTGCTTCTTCCGCTTTGTAAAGAAGCTCAAAAAATAGTTTGTTGTAAATCGGGTTTTCTTTAGCAATTATTTTCGACCAAAGATTATTTTCTTGAGTCGCTTTTTCGATTTTAGCACAAATGATTTTCTCTACAAATAATGTGTCTAAATCGACGCCACCTAAGAAATTATTTCCCTTATGATCAAATACTTTGAGATCGCGTTCGTTGATGTTTACCAAAGCAATATCAAAAGTTCCGCCTCCAAAATCATAAACCAACCATTTTTGATCAGACGTGATTTCAAGGTTTAAAGAATTAGAATATGCTAAACAAGCTGCGATGGGTTCTTGAAGTAAAACAATTTCTTCAAAACCAGCTTGATAACCAGCTTTTTTGGTAGCGTTGGATTGAATCGTATCAAAAGAAGCCGGAATTGTAATAACTGCAGATTTTAAACTTTCGCCTTGAGCGAAATTGATAAGTTCGTTTAAAACCATTGAAGACAATTCAATCGGGCTGATGTTTTTATCTAGATCTTTGATGAAATAAAGTTCGTCAGATCCCATTTTTCTTTTGAAAGATGAAAATACATTTTCGGCATTTATAGCGCTATGTTCTCTTGCTTTTTCGCCTATTTGAATGCGTCCTTTACGAAATGAAACTACTGATGGAATTGTATCCTTGAAACCAACAGGATTCTTGTAAATACTGATTTTTCCATTATCATATTTTGCAATTCCTGAATTTGTTGTCCCTAAATCAATTCCGATATTGATATTCTTCATAATGCTATATTATTCTACTATAACTACCGCTTTTTGAACGAGTTGTAGCGTGTCGTTTTCTGTTTTGTAAATTGTGGGTCTAATAACTTTGGTTATTTTCTTCGAATTTGAATTAAGAATATTGGCTTCAATTGAGCTGTCTCTTTCATCATAATTTGTCCCAATTGGATTGATGATTTTATATCCTTTTTCTTCTAATTCGCTGTAAATTCTTTTCAGATTACGCTCAAAACCACTGAAGTTTTGTTCTGACGCCTTTTTTTCAATTTCAAACAGTTGGTTTATAATGACATTCATTTTTTAAAATCGGATTTTATGAATTAGCAATTTACAATTTATTTAATACGATATTAATTATCAATATTATTTTTTTATCATTGCTGTACTTAATTTTTTACAAGATGAATATCATTCAGTTGTTTTCTTTATTGGATTTGGAAAGAGATAAAATATTAGAATTTGGCTCTGAAGATTACATCCGAATTGAGAAGAAAATAAATTTTGAAAAAAAGATAAATCCAGAAATAGATGCTAAAACAAGCGAAAATTTAATTTTAGCATTGAAAGAATACAAAGAAGAGTTTTTGTTTGTGCTGTCGAACCGCATTCTCTTCAATTTTTTCACGCACAATGATTTTGCTAGAAATTATTTTTCAAGTTACAATTTGACGGTTTCTGATGAAAAAATGAAGCATTTTATTGCTGCTTTTTTAGCGGATGATTTGTTGTCTTTTTTCAGTTTTAAATTATCAAAAAATTGGTATCATTATTTTGAAGAACTTAGTCTTCTTTTAGATTTAAAAAGATATTTTCCTGAAGACACTATCTATAAAATGAATTTGCTTGTTTTTTCTAAAATTGATTTTGCAATTTCTCAATTAAATACGTTGAAAGGAAATGAAGTTTCAACTATTGTTTATATTAAACATGGATCATTTTATGGTTTATTATCTCATTTTGCAACAATTGACTTAGATCAAAAAATAAGTAATCTATTGTCGTTCGTCAGTGAATTTTATAATAAAAAAAAGAATGACGTTTTTTTTACTCATGTGATCGAATCAATGGTGTTTTATAAAGCCTTTAACGAACGTATAAATGAAGTTTTGATCAAAAATAAAAAAGCTGTATCTGTGAATAAAGGGGATGCAAGCAACGATAAACCACATCCAGCATTTACAATAATTATGGCAATAGTTATTGCTTGTATTCCTTTTTTAGTGAGTAAATGCTCCTAAATTTATTTTTTATTTAATCTTTTGCAGAAGCGTTAAAAAGATTATGTTTGTGTTGTAAATTAACATTTAAGAATGAATATAATAGAGTTATTTGAGGAATTAAAAATAGATAAAAACAATGTTCTATTATTTTCATCCGAAGACATTATCCGAACAGAAAAACAAGTAAATGTTGAAAAAAGAATAAATCCGGATATAGACGTTAATGTGGCTAATAATTTGATTTTGGCCTTAAAAGAAAATCGACAAGAGCTTTATTTTATAGTTTCAAACCGAATTTTATACAATCTTTTTTCCAAGAAAAATTATTCCCGAAATAATTTTCCTGCTCCTCAAAGAGAATATGATCCTGAAAAAATTAAATCTTTCATGTATCAGTTTCTTAATGATGATTTGGTATTGTTTTTTGATCAAAATTTGTCTCAAAATAAATTTGATTACATCAGTGATATTTTTGATTTCAAAGCCTATTTTCCTGAAGATGCGCTTTTTCAATTGAGTAAAAAGCTAAGCGGTAAAATGGATTCTATATTGGTAAATTTGAGCCAAATTAACTCCGTAAATATGTCGGCAATTCCATATGCCGAATACAGAAGCTTTTACGTTTTGCTGTCTTATTTCAATTCTATCGAAATGGATAATAAAATCAGAAGTCTTGTAAATATAGCCTCAGGACGTTATAATGCAAATAGACAATCTAATTTTTATACTACTTGCCTAATCGCAATGGAAGGATATGTTGCTTATGATGCAGATTTAAGAGGTGTTTTGGTTAGTAATAGAGAGGTAGTGCTATCCAATATTAATGACCGCGATTCGTCATCAAGTAGTTCAAGTGGAATATCTGGAAAAACCATATTTTTTATCATACTTGCTGCTTTAAAAATACTGTCATTATTTGCTAGGTGTTCACATTAATTTTAAGAATCTATAAAAAAATAAAGCCTCAGATTGCTCTGAAGCTTTATTGGTAATTTTATATTATCTAGTATCAGATTTTTAAGCTGTTAAACAGATCGATAAGTTTTGGATCTGATGGTTTTGGTGCTCTTGGTGTCACAATATTGCCATTGGGATCGATAAGAATAAATGTTGGGACTCCATGAACACCGTAATCTTTGATGATTTTTGAATTCCATTCATTTTCTGCCAATAATTGAATGCCAACTAATTGCTTTTCGGTAACAAATTTACTCCATTTCGGTTGATCCTTCATAGCATCAATTGAAATACTAACAAATTCAATGTTTTTTTCTTTGTATTGTTCTTCGACTTTCTGAAGAAATGGAATTTCCGCGCGACAAGGACTGCACCATGTTGCCCAAAGATCAATGTAAACGTATTTTCCTTTCAGGCTTTCTAAAGTCGTTTTTCCACCTTTTTGATTTTCATAATTGAATGTTGGAGCCGGTTTTCCAGGTTGTGCTGAATTTGCTGCATTATAATTTGTGGTCAACGTTTGTATGACAACAGGGTTGTTTGTGATTGTTACGTATTCTTGGTAAACTTTTTCGTAATTGGGTATTTCTATGCTAATATCGTTTGTGGAGTATTCTATCAATTGGTTTTTTATGCTTTGACTTTTCATTGCCTTAAGTTGTGGAATCCCATCTTTAGCCGTAATAAAAGAAAAATTCGCTTCATCCTTAGGATTTGAATTGTTTCTTTCCATTTTAACATTTTCATAGAATTTGCTTATTGCAATTACTTTGTAGTCATCTGAAAATAAAAAATCAGAATCGTTGTCCAGATCTATTGTTTCATCAATCTTTGGGTATTTTTCAGAAATTTTTAATGAATTAGTATTTTTATAGGAAAGTAAATGCCTTTGCTCTAAATAATAAATGCTCCTTGCTTCTTTTTCTTTGAAACCGGCGTTGGTAAATTTTGTTGTAACATACAAATTATTGACTGAAGTTTTTATTTCCTGAAGTTTTTTCAAGAATTCATTTTCTGGAAGTTTATAAAGGTCCCAATCTGAAATTGCCGAAGTTAGAGCTTGTTTTTTTGCTAGATATTGATTTTCTATACTTCCTTTACCTGCAAATTTTAAGGTTGGTGCCAAGTTTGAATCATCAGCATTAATTACCAATTTAGAATCTTTGGATAAATATATTGAAAAGTTGTTTCTCGTAGTTTCAATTTTATAAATGCGATCAGGTTCTAAAGCCAAGTTTTCTGAAAAACTGCCATCTGGTTTTAGCTTGATTTCCTGGTCAAATAATTCTCCTTTAATTCTTATTGTTTTGTTTTCAGTATTTGTGATTTTGCCTGAAATGGTTGTTTTTTCTTCGGGAATCATGAAGGAATACAAAACAACAGTTAGCAATAAAAGCAAGTTTTTTTTCATCTTTGGTGGTTTAGATAGTGGTCTTTTGGAATTAAAATCTTGTTAAAATTAACAATTAATTTTTTATAAATAAAGTAATAAAATGATATTTGTTACGGGTGGTGAGATTGGATAGTGGCGAAGAAATAAATATGTAAAAACCTTTAAACCAAAATTGAATATATGAAACCATTTTTTACAGCGATTCTGTTTTTTCTATTGTTTAATGTCTACGCCCAAGATAAAAAAGCCGTGACTTGGATTAATGAAAATGCTATTAAAATTGAAGATGCGAATCCGGATACAAATCTTGCAATATTCAATGACAAAATCCCACAGAAATTTGCTAATGCGAAAATATTTGGATTTGGAGAAGCAACGCATCAAGGGAAAGAATTCTTTGATTTGAAGGCCAAATTCTTTAAATATTTGGTTGAAAACCATGATGTAAAAGTATTTGTAATGGAGGAGTCATACCCAGTCGAAGTTGCAATAAATGAATGGATTAGTGGCGGAAAGGGAAGCATCAAAAGTATTTTTAGCAATTTTAGTATTGGATTTTGGTGTTGTAAAGAGGTGGCAGATCTTTTGGAATGGATGAGAAATTATAATCTTAATAAAAGCAAGGACGAGCAAATTCGCTTTTATGGTATGGATGTGCAGTTTGTGAAAAATGTCAATCAAGAAATTAGAGGTTTAGTAAAAAAATATAATATTCCTGTAAGTGAAGAACTTCTTTTGGAAGTTGATAAATGTGCGGAAAAAAAAGTAGAATATGGTGTGCGTAATGATTGGGCGGACATTCAAAATCCAAAGCTTAACACGGTTGCTGCTATTTTACTTGATTTTAGAAAAAATACTAAAGAAGAGAATATTGATGAGATCAACGCTGCAATTAGAGCTTTGACTTATTTGTTACAATATACAGACTATGTACAACATCCATATAGCAAAGAAAGAGATTTAAAAATGTTTGAAAATGTCAAATGGATAACAGAAAATAAATCAAAAAATGGAAAAGCTTTTATTTGGGCGCATAATGCACATATTGATTTTGACGGATTTGATAATCCGGGCAGATTAAACAATGTCCCTAATCTTGGTAAAAATTTGAAAGAATATTATAAAGATGATTATTATAGTGTAGGATTTGATTTTGGAAAAGGTACGCAGGGTGGATATTTTTCAACAAATGGCGAAAAACCAGGTTGGAAAAAAATTGAATTAAATGAGCCATCATCAGGGACTTACGCCAAAACGCTTATTGAAGCAAAAGATGAAATATACTTTATTGATATGTCTAAAGCCTTAGAGGGCTCTTCTTCAGATTTCTTCAAAAAGAAGTCTAAAATAGTATTTGCAGGTGGCGGAGGTTTTAATCCAAAAAATAATTATTTGAGGATAAAAAGGTTTTCGGAAACATATGATGGATTAATCTTTGTAAAAAACATTTCGCTTTCGACTACTAATTTGATTCAGAAATAAGGGTTTGCTCCAGAGAAGTCTGGAGCTTTTGTTTTTTTAGGTCTAAAAGAATATTTGTGAATTGTTTTATTGGCAATTTTTAAATTTTTCTGCTACTGGGAATTCTATAACATCTCTCTGAAATTAAATACGTTACATTTTGATCTCGTTTGTAACTTTAATATGAGTTAAAATATTCATATAAAAACTAAAGTTATGGCAGAAATTAAAATAGAAAAAAAGAAGCGAGTTTGGCCATGGATTGTCGCACTGCTTTTAATAGGGGCATTTGTTTATTACGTTTTTTTGAAAGATGATCAAGCGCAAAGAGAAAATACCATTGAAATTGAAAATGCTTCTGGTGACAGTTTGCAATAATGATAAGCAGAAAATATAAATTGTAAAATTGAGAAGAAACATGGAAAAAGATAAAAATTTATACAGATTAGATGAACTCACAGATTATAAAATAGCTTCAAACTATTCTGATGTAAGAGGATGGAAAATAGTCGACGCAGATAACCGTACCATTGGTAAAATCGATAACCTGTGGGTAAATAAAGATATGCAACGCGTGGTTTATCTGGATGTGAAAGTTGATAAAGCCTTAATTGATGATAGCCGTAATGAGGTGCACGATACAATTGCCTATGATAATGGAAGAGAATTTATGTACAAAGAAGGTGACAGCCATTTGATTGTACCAATTGGATCTGTGAACATTAATAGCGACACAAAAATTGTGATGGCTAACAATATTAGTTACGAAACTTTTAGAAGAACAGGAAGATATAATACACAGAATAATTTTGACAGAAACTACGAAAGAAGTGTCTTAAGGTCGTATTATGATGACGAAGATTTTCGATCTGGTTCTAAAAGTGATGACGATACTTTTTACAGCCGAAGAGAATTCGATAATCGGTAATGTATATCTCTTTAAAAGAGGAAATATTAAAAGGCCAGACATTTAATTATGTCTGGTCTTTTTTATTTAAACAAAAGCTCTGATAGCTATTTATATAATCGTCAATCAGGTTAAAACTGCTTTTTAAAATTTATAATTAAAAGTTATATATTTGAAAATAAACAATGTGTGAAATTTATTCTATTTTTAAGTATAGATGATCGATATTTAATGAGCTAAATGAAAAAAAATGAAGAAAATAATTCTAATAGTAATTAGCTTAATACTTGTTTCTTGCGATTTTGTGAAAAAACAAAACAACAGCAGGTTTGATTCGATTTCAGAAAAAGATACTACGTGTTTAAATGATGTTAAAGAGGCGAAAAAGGATATTCAAAAAGGGAAACTAGTTTACTGTTATGTAATGGGAGGCCTTTTGTATCATGGATTACGTTCAGAAAAAGAGCTAACTTCAGTTTTAAAACAAAATAACATTGAATTTAGAGGTATTATAGTTTCTGATATTGTATACAAAGATCAAACACACTGTTATTGTGAGTTTATGGAAGAAAAGATTGTCGAAAAATATGGCAAGAAATTCATTGATTCTTTAAAAGATATTTCAGAAAAGATGTATCTGAAACGTATCGTAAATGATACGATATATTATGCCGACAGTGACAAATACCCGAATTATCCGAACGACAACGATGAACATCAAGATGAGTTTAGCGAAGTATTGCAAAAAGAAGTAGAAGCAAAAATTACGTATCCCAAAGGATATATTGAAAGAAGAAAAAATGATGATTCAGCTTTTGTAGACATCCGCTTTTATGTTAACAAAAAAGGTGAAGCTAAAATATTAAGTTTCTGGTTTGTATTTGATGTGAAAAGCAATTACGATTTTAAAAGAGATTTAGAAGCAGAAATTAAAAAATATATTAAAACAGAAAATTGGAAACCTGCGCTAATACTAGGAGAAAATGTAAATTCAGACATGATTTTTAGATTTTTTCTAAAATGAAAATAATTGCTCCCAATTGTGAAATTTTAAAAAGCGACAATGACAAAAATACGTTATTCTGAAATTGAAATTGCTGGCGGATTAATTTCTGCTTTAAATTTTGCATTTAAGAAAATGGGATCTGAATTAAGAGTCTCCAACGAAGATGATCCTAATTTTTTTCCTGGAGCTTTCGCCCAAATTGAGAAAAACAATAAGTTATCACAAATTTATATTGCTTCAGAAGAAAAACTTTATTTGCCTGACTTTTGGCGAGATGGGGTTTGTCTTGCCAACGGTGGTGTTAATGATATTGATCTACTTGTTGAATGCATTGATTATTGGCTGAATTCACAAGAAAGTACAAAGCAACTAGCAAATAAATTTTCCTTTGTTACGCCATATAAAAATGCAGCAGTTTTTGATGAAGGAAAAGAAGTTGAATATGCATGGAAATTAATTCTTAACAGCGAGTACAGTAAGGAAATTAGAAGTTTTGTTGAATTGGCAATAAATGACGAAATTTTATCTAAACTTTATCCGTTTACAAGTTTAATGACATTATGTTTTAGTCGTTGTACAGGTTATCCTTATACAGGTGATACGCCAACAATTACTCCAATTTTTGAAACCGACAGATATCTTGTAAGAAATAGTGACGGTGATGAAATTGGTTCAGGTTCTGCAAGTGAGGCATTAAAAATGGTGCTTTGTAATTTACCCACAGATATTGGTCCTGCAGTAAAAGGAACAGCGGATGACTTGTAAAAAAAACTTGTTCTTGAATGCAATAGATATAAAAAAAACAATAAAATCTTTTTAATAAAAAAGCTCCAGATTTCTCTGAAGCTCTTGTTTCTTAGTAGCATAGCGGAAAGTATTCAAATATCTAATCAAATTTTTGGAGATTATTAAACGATTTTTGCATTAGCATCTTAAGTACAAAAAATATTTTCCATTAAGTTAATTACCCAAATCCGTTATAATTGCTATTAGCTAAAGTTTTTATTTTCTCTTTTCTAATTTAAGTATGACATTTCGATCTTTTGATTGATAATATTTCAATCTAATATAGACGTTTTCATCTATCACGCCTCCTTTTGATTTAGCGTTATTGTATCCAAAGTCAGTTAAGTCAAAATCTGAAAATTCGAATTTTACATTTCTAACTTTAAATCGCTCAGTATCGTGTCCAGATGACGGCATTCCATGGAAGTCAGTCACATAACCTTCTATTGATTTTAATCCATTGTTCAAAATGCTATAAGTTCGGTATATCTTTTTTGTTTGTAGAATGACCAGAAACACAAAAATGATGATTAAAGCATATTTGATTATTTGCGCTTTTGTTGTATCGAAGCTTTTGCTTTGCGATAAAAGATTCTGAATCAAATTTCCTTCTTTATCTTCTTCATTTCGGAGTCTATTAACTACTAGCCAATAAAAAAACATAGGTATAATTATGAACCATGATTTTCGTATCACTTCCAAAATTCCAAAATCGTATATTATATCAAATTGCTTCATTAAGTTTGATTTTAAATTTTAACCGCTAGTGCGAGCGTCCAAGTTCGTCAATTCAAAGTTATTAAAGAATAGTCTAAACAAAAAAAAGCTCCAGATTTCTCTGAAGCTTTTGTTTTAGTAGCGGGAACAGGACTCGAACCTGTGACCTTCGGGTTATGAGCCCGACGAGCTGCCTACTGCTCTATCCCGCGATGTTCGGGTGCAAAGATACGCCGATTTTTGAGAATTCCAATGAAAATTTTAAAAAATCTTTTATTTTCCGTATTCAGTTGATATGACTACCTTTGCAAATTAAATATTATGCAAATGTCACATAAAGCAGGTTTTGTAAACATCATCGGGAATCCAAATGTTGGAAAATCAACATTGATGAACGCTTTCGTTGGAGAGCGATTATCAATCATTACATCAAAAGCACAAACTACACGTCATAGAATTTTAGGAATCGTAAACGGAGAAGATTTTCAATTAGTCTTATCTGATACGCCTGGAATCATCAAACCCGCGTATGAAATGCAGGAATCGATGATGAACTTTGTAAAATCGGCTTTTGAGGATGCTGATATTTTAATCTACATGGTCGAAATAGGCGAGCAAGATCTTAAAGACGAAGATTTCTTTAAGAAAATCATCCATGCTAAAATTCCGGTTTTATTGCTTTTAAATAAAATCGATAATTCAAACCAAGAACAATTAGAACAACAAGTTTCTTTCTGGAAAGAAAAAGTGCCAAATGCAGAAATTTTCCCAATTTCGGCTTTGCAGAATTTCAACGTTCCGGAAGTTTTTGGAAGAATTATCGAATTATTGCCAGAATCTCCAGCTTATTACCCAAAAGACCAATTAACAGACAAACCAGAGCGTTTCTTTGTAAACGAAACGATTCGTGAGAAAATCTTATTGAATTATAGCAAAGAGATTCCGTATGCGGTTGAAATCGTGACAGAAGAATTTCATGAAGATGAAAATATTATCAGAATCCGTTCGGTAATTATGGTAGAGCGCGATACGCAAAAAGGAATCATCATTGGGCATAAAGGTGCTGCTTTGAAAAAAGTTGGAACAGATGCTCGTGCTGATTTGGAGAAATTCTTCGGAAAACAAATTCACATTGAACTTTACGTAAAAGTGAACAAAAACTGGAGAAGCAACGCTAATATGTTGAAGCGTTTCGGATATAATCAATAGTTTTAAATTGTTTCAAGTTTCAGGTTTCAAGTTGAATACTGAGCCTAAAACTTGAAATTTTAAACCTGAAACAAAATAAAAACTTAGGTGTTTAGAATCTTAGCGACTTAGTCACTTTTTTAACTACCTTTGCAAAAAATTTGAACAAAGCATTTTGGATTACAAGTAATTAGGTTTTTAAGGAATTAAAATCTAAAATCTGAGATCCAAAATCTAAAATTAAAAAAAATGAGTAATAACATTGTTGCGATAGTAGGAAGACCTAATGTGGGGAAATCAACCCTGTTTAATAGGCTGATACAAAGAAGAGAAGCTATTGTAGATTCAGTATCTGGGGTTACCCGTGATAGAAACTATGGTAAAAGCGAGTGGAACGGAAAAGAGTTTTCTGTCATTGATACAGGTGGATATGTTCGAGGGTCAGATGACGTTTTCGAAGGTGAAATCCGTAAACAGGTAGAGCTTGCTATCGACGAAGCCGATGTTATTATTTTTGTGGTTGATGTTGAAGAAGGAATTACGCCAATGGATGAAACGGTTGCTAAATTGTTGCGCAAAGTAACAAAACCAGTTTTATTGGCCGTAAATAAGGTTGATAACGCAATGCGTGAGAAAGATGCAGTTGAGTTTTATAACCTTGGTTTAGGTGATTATTACACTTTCGCGAGTATTTCTGGAAGTGGAACGGGAGATTTATTGGATGCTTTAATTGAATCTTTTCCAGTAAAACCAGAACCAGTTACGCCAGAAGTTGTTTTGCCTCGTTTTGCTGTAGTTGGTCGTCCAAATGCTGGAAAATCAAGTTTTATCAATGCATTAATTGGGCAGGATCGTTTTATGGTGACCGATATTGCTGGAACAACTCGTGATGCAATTGATACGAAATTTGACCGTTTTGGTTTCGAATTTAACTTAGTCGATACTGCGGGAATTCGCCGTAAAGCAAAAGTAAAAGAAGATTTAGAATTTTATTCTGTAATGCGTTCTGTTAGAGCAATCGAGCATGCAGATATTTGTATATTGGTGATTGACGCAACACGCGGATTTGAAGGTCAAGACCAAAGTATTTTCTGGTTGGCTGAGAAAAACCGTAAAGGTGTTGTAATCTTGGTAAACAAATGGGATTTAGTTGAAAAAGATACCATGTCAACTCGTGATTACGAAGAGAAAATCAAAAAAGAATTAATGCCATTTACAGATGTGCCAATTCTTTTTGTTTCGGCTTTAACAAAACAACGTTTATTGAAAGCGCTTGAGGCTACAGTTCAGGTTTTCGAAAACAGAAAACAAAGAATTCCGACTTCAAAATTCAATGAATATATGTTGAAAGTGATCGAAGCGTATCCGCCACCGGCAACAAAAGGTAAATATGTGAAAATTAAATATTGTATGCAATTACCGACAGAAGTGCCTCAGTTTGTGTTCTTTGCGAATATGCCACAATATGTTAAAGAACCATATAAAAGATATCTTGAAAATAAAATCAGAGAAAATTGGGACTTTTCAGGAGTGCCAATTGATATTTATATCAGAGAAAAATAAAAAAAAAAATCCCCGTTTATACGGGGATTTTTTTTTGCTCATTTCACAAAAGCAAGCCTAATTGTTAAATATACAATTAAACCTTTAAGAAGCGTTGTGGTCTAAATAGTACTAACTGACCATTTATGACCAAATATTTTTTATATCTGCTGTTTTTTCTTTTTTGCGTTTCTGCCAATGCGCAAAATGATATTATCCTCAAAGGAACCGTTGTTGATCTTAATACACAAGTTCCGCTTGAAATGGCGACCGTATATTTTACAACCGTAAAAGATTCTGCTGTAATTGAATATGCTACGACTGATAAAAACGGCGTTTTTAGAATCAATACCAAAAAAATCAATAAACCTGTTTATTTGAAAGTTAATTACATGGGCTATCAGACTTTTGTTGAAGAGCACAAAGAACTTATCGAAAGCAAGGATTTTGGAAAATTATATTTGGCCGAAAACATAAATGCGCTGGAAAATGTGGTCATCAAAACCGAAGCACCGCCAGTAGCCATTAAAAAAGATACCTTAGAATTTAATGCATCGGCTTTTAAAGTGAGGCCCGATGCGAATGTCGAAAATCTCCTAAAACAATTGCCTGGAGTTGATGTTGACAATGATGGAAAAGTCACTGTAAATGGACGAGAAGTCACGCAGTTTTTAGTCAACGGAAAAGCTTTTTTTGATAAAGACGGTCAAATGTTATTGAAAAACATGCCGGCTGAAATCATCAAAAAAGTTCAGGTTTCAGATTATAAAACGAAGAAAGAAGAACTGGCAAAACAAGAATCGAGTTCTGATAATTCATCAATTAACTTTACGGTTGATGAAAAGAAAAATAAAGGTTTCTTCGGAAAAGTGTTGGGCGGATATGGTTCTGATGATCGCTATGAAAGCAGTTTGATTATGAATTTCTTCAATAATAATCAAAAAATTAGCGTTTTGGCATCTTCTAATAATATCAATTCAACCGGTTTTTCGATGGATGATGTATTTGATAATATGGGAGGCGGGCGAAATAATAATGCCAACAGAGATAATTCTACAAGCGGAAAAGGTATTATTCAGTCTAATTTGGCTGGTATCAATTATTCAGATGAATGGTTTAAGGATTTCTCTGCTTCTGGAAGTTATAATTTTTCGAATAATATAACCAACAACGACAGCAAAGCCAATCAGTTGAACTTTTTGCCAACAGGAAATATCATAACGGAATCAGATGCGAAAACAAGAACTGAAAACACGGGAAATAAAGCCAATTTTGAGTTCGAATACAAGCTTGATCCAAGCACGCGAATTGTTTTTACGCCAAAATTCAATCAAACACGAGTAGATAGCGACTCCGATTCGTCAAGCGCATCTCAAGACGAAAATGGCCAAGCTTTAAATGAAAGTACAGCGTCTTCTCGTCGAGAAAATACGACGACTAATTTTGCCAATACTTTAAATTTCAATAAAGCATTTGAGAAAAAAAATCGTAACCTGAGTTTCGTTTTTGACAATAATAACACAGATGCGATTACGGATGCATTGAACATTTCGGAGACTATTTTTCATCAAGACAATAAGCCAAATGATACACGAAATCAGACGACTAGAAATGATAATGTGAACGATGCATATTCATTAGACATTGAATATACAGAGCCTATTACAGATTCTTTGCGAATTAGATTTGGTTCTGATTTTGATTGGCAAAATGAAATAAAAGATCAAAAAACATTTGATTATGATGTTGATACACAATCGTATTCTCAAATAAATCAATCTTTGACGACTTATACAACTTCAAAACAAAATTCGGTTAGTCCTAAAGTTGGAATTACGCTTCAAAAAAATAAATACACTATAAATCTGGATACCAAAACTTCGATTATTGATTACGATAATCATGCTTTTTATTTAGGAAAACCAACGGATTTGAATCAGAAATATGCTTTGCCTTTTGCGACGGCTCAATTTCGATATAAATTCAGTCGTTCAAAAAATATGACTTTTAAATACGATTATTCGAATACGCTTCCGGCTTCAAGCTTTTTATTGCCAGTTGCTAATTTGAGCAATCCGCTGAATACAATTATCGGAAATCCGAATTTGACGCCAATAGAAAAAAGCAGTGTGAATTTTAGTTTTAGAAATTTTGATTTCCGAACGCGTTCTGGCTATAGCGTGTATGCAAGAGGAGATTATTATACAGATGATATTTCTTCGACTTCATTTTATGATGACAGCGGAAAAAGAACCACAACCTATGTGAATATTTCAGATACGTACACTTTTACCCTTGGAGGAAACTGGAATCAATCGATCAAAAAAGATGCAAATACGTTTCGATATGGTTTGCAGTTGAACGGAACTTATAGTTTTGATAAAGGCTTCACAAATGGAGTTTTGTACAATGCAAAAGGAACAGCGGTGACACCAAAAGTATACTTGTCATACGAATACGGAGAATTGCTTGTAATTGCGCCATCGTATAGTTTGTCATACAATGAAACAAAATATGAAAACTACACGCGCGATGCGACTTCAAATGTTGTACACCGTATCAATTTACAGACTACAAGTTATTGGCCATCTAAATTTATTTTCGGAAATGATTTTGGCTACACTTACAATTCTAATATTTCAAGTGACTTCAAAAAGGATTTCTATTTATGGAATACTAGTTTGTCTTATGGTTTTTTGGATAAAAAACTTTATGCAAAAATAAAGGTTTATGATGTTTTGAATCAGAACCAAAGTGCTACGCGAACAATTTCGGCGACATCAATCCGAGATGAGGAAAATACAGTTTTAAAACGTTATGTCATGTTTTCATTGGCTTACAAAATTGGAAATTTTGCAGGAAATGATAAAGGCAGGAGACGAGGCCGAGAAAGAGAGGAGTAGGTTTTCTCTTTCTGGAGAGGCGTGCTTTTGGTGCGTCTCTTTAAGGCTTTTTTCTTAAGATTCTAAGGTGCTGAGGTTCTGAGGTACTAAGGTATAGAAAAAGCGTATAATCAAATTTTAATTTGATTATACGCTTTTAATCTTTATTGGAAATGCCCCTTAGAGCCTTAGCATCTTAGCACCTTAAAACCTCTTATCAATTCTATGATAAATCGTGAAACGAATAATATCTCGGTCATAAAAATCTACGCCACTGGCGCGTCTTTGGAAGTTTTTGATGTAACCCAACTCTAATCCGATGTTGGGGTTGAAATGATAGCGAAGTGCAACGTAAAACCTATTTTGGTCAAAAGTATTCAGTTTGTTGTCTTTTCCGAAATTGAACATGACTTCGTCTGAAATTGTACCTTTTAGACTTCTGCCTTCTTTTTTCCAAAGATCAAAAGTAGACTGCAAGCGGTAACGAAATCTCAAGGCAAATGAAAATTCATCTAACAATTCTGTTTTTGAAGCTTTTTCTATAAAACGTTCTTCGAGCTGAAAACGATTGTGAAAAGTGATTTTGGCAATATCGTTAATCAAAGTAATATCTTGCTGAATGCGATATTCAGGAACAGAGAAATTAGGATCTACGTATGGATTTTGTGTGTTTACGCTAAAAAAAGCAAATCCGCCACCTAATTCGGCAAGTTTGCTGGCACGGTAACGTCCCTGAGTTCTAATGACAAAAAGGTTTTCATGAACAGGATTCAAGAATGCGCGATTGTCAAATTCAGAATGAAGAGCCCATTTTTCAGATAAAGGCAAAATATTATAGTAACGAGTCCAGGTCAATGTTTGCTGGTCGATTTTCCTTTCTTGCGCAGATAAATTTGTGCCAATTAAGCCAATTAAAAACAGTAGTTTGAAAAACTTCATCTAATCTCCATAAATTCAGGCTGCGAATATATAGAAATCAGAGTTGATTTTAAGCAGATTAAAATTTGGTTTGAATATAATTTTGTGATTTCAAAGAATAAAAAAACGAGACAAATTTAAAAACTTGCCTCGTTTTAATGATTTAAACTAACTAACTTAACCGCTTACAGTGAATACTTTAACGTAATTCCGTAAGTTCTTTGATCACCAAGAACTCCTGCATATTGTCCTGCGTTACCGCCAGCAGGCAATAATTGTTCGTAATAATCTTTATTGAATAAGTTTCGTCCCCAGAAATGAACTGAAAGTCCTTGAGAAGCACGGAAACCTAAACGTGCATTAAAAATAGCATAACCTTGCACGACTAAATATTTTGAAGCCGATGGGCTTGAAGAAAATTCAGAACGAGCATAAGAATCAGCTGCCACAAATATTTTCCCCCTGTTTCCAAAGAATGTTGCATTGTCAGAAAGTTCACCTCCTAAAGATCCTGCCCATCTTGAAGCTCCTGGCAAATCAGTTCCAGAAACATCTTTGTATGCTACTGGAGCGCCAGTTTCTTCTAATGGAAGCGGAGCGTTTGTAAATTTCACATATTTACCATCTGTATAAGTTGCAGCGGCGTTTACTGTCAAGTGTGTACTGAATACAAAACTTGCATCTAACTCAGCACCTCTTACACGTACTTTATCAGCATTTGCCAAATAACCGCGGTTTACACCTAATTCAGCTGCTTGAACGTTTGTTTGAAAATCTTTAATATCAGTGTTAAAGAATGTCAAGTTCAAAATTGAATTTTTAAACGGAGAAGTTTTTACTCCAAATTCATAATGATATACTTTTTCAGGTTTGATCACTGCAAGATCAAGCAATGGATTTCCTTTTGCGTCAGATGGAAGTCCGGCAACGTTCACACCAACTGGTTTGTAGCTTTTTGCAAAAGTACCATAAGCGTTGATTTTGTCTGAAACCTTGTAAGTAAGCGTAATATTTCCTGAGAAGTCTGTTTTGTCAGTATTTGAGTCAAATGCTTGATCAGAGTAAACCGATTTTTTCAAAGCAAGCAACGCTGGATCTGTAGTTTGCAAACCTCCGTAAGTGGTACGAGAATAATGCGCATCTTTTTTATCGAAGTTGTACCTCAAACCTGGCAATACGTGAAAACGTTCTGTGATTGCCCAATCAATTTGGCCAAATACTGCAGCACTAGAAGCTCTGATATTTGCATCTGTTTTGATTCCGTATCCTTCAAAAAGTCCTGGAGTTTTCCATAATGGGCTAGTCGTACTTTGAGAGAATCTCCATTGTGCATTTCCAGATTCTTCTGTTCCATCTGTTTGCGAAGTTTGATCAATAAAGAACGCACCTACAACACCGCTTACTTTGCTAGAAAGCTGACCAGCATAACGAACTTCTTGAGTTACTTGTGTCTGTCTGGTTGGATTTTGAGATTTTGCCAATACTTGCAATCCTGTAAAATCTCTGTCATTTGATGGATCCCAGTTCCAGAATCTCCAAGCTGTAGTCGAAGTCAATGTTCCAGGGCCAATTTTTGTGTCAATATTAAGCGAAATACCTCCCATGTCCTGATTAGAGCGCCATGGCGTATCATGATCTATTTTGCGATCAAAAGCATTTAAGCTTGGCAATTGATAATTCAAATCTTTGATAATAGCATCAAATTGACGATAAGCCGCTCTTTGAGTTGGCGCAACACCAGCAACCACCTGTGCGTATCCGTCAGGACGTTGTGTAGTAATATCCGCTGCTAGAATAATATTTGTATTTACAGATGGAGTCCAAAGCAACTGACCTCTTAGTCCTTGATTGTTTAGCGTATTAGTTGGTCTTCCTGTAGCGACATTGTCAACTAAACCATCTCTTTGTGTTCCTGAAAAAGAGATTCTTCCAGCAAGTTTTTTGCTTATAGCTCCAGTAACCGATGCTTTTGCTTGTAAAAAGTTATAATTTCCATAACTAACTTCAAAATCTGCTCCTGTAGAGAAACTTGGTTTTCTAGTCGTAATATTAAAAGCACCTGAAGTCGTGTTTTTTCCGAATAATGAACCTTGTGGTCCACGCAAAACTTCAATTTGCTCAACATCAATAAAATCTAAAGTTGTTGCCGCTGGACGAGCATAATAAACACCGTCAACGTAGAATCCAACTCCAGGATCGATTCCGTCATTTGTTAATCCGAATGGAGAACCTAAACTACGAATGTTGATTCCGGTATTTCTTGGGTTTGAAGAATAAAGCTGTACTGAAGGAACCAATTCTTTGATACGGTTCACGTTGAAAGCTCCCGTTTGTTCTGCTTGTTTTCCTGTAATTACAGAAATTGCAATTGGTACATCTTGAACTTTCTCGATTCTGCGTCGTGAAGAAACCACTACCTCAACAAGCGCGTTTTCTTCATTTAAAACAATTTGCAATGGAGTTGCTGGCAAATCGTCGATTTCAATTTCTGTTGTTTTGTAACCAACGTATTGAATTAAAAGCGTAACAGGAAGTTTTCCCTTTGTATCAATTACAAATTTTCCTGTACCATCTGTAATTGTATTTGAAGTTGTTCCTTTAATAACAACGTTTGCTGCTTCTAATGGCGTGTTTTCAGTGGTTTTAACTACACCTTCGATGTTTTGTGCGAATGAGATTGAAAAAGTTAAAACTGCTAGTATTGTGAGTATATTTTGTATCGAATTTTTCATTTTTATATTAAGTATATATGATTAGTAGAGTTTAAAAATAAATTTTTTTTACCAACACATACACATCATACAAGAACTGCTTTTTACAGTTTTGAACTGAATACCATAATTTGCCTGCGATAGATTTTTTACATCTAATAAACCGAAATGTACTTTCATGAGTTAAAAATTTGTAAATGGTTTGTTAATTATTTTTGGCAAATATATGTATTAATTCTATAGATTTACTAGGAATTAGAAAATATTTTTTTATTTCTTCACTAATGAAGCGATTGTGATGCCTTCCATAGCCTTCAAAGTTTTGTCTCTAATCAGCATCAAACCGTGACGCAGACTGCATTCAGACTCGGTTTTGCAATCGGAGCAAGGCTCGTAAAAATTTAAAGAAGCGCATGGCAAAAGTGCAATTGCACCGTCAAATAATCGGTGAATTTCTGCCAAAGTGATGTCATTTTTTGATTTTATCAGATAATATCCGCCAAATTTTCCTTGCTTGCTGCTCACAAAACGTCCTCGTTTTAGATCTAATAAAATTTGTTCTAAAAACTTTTTAGGAATATTAGCGCCATCAGCAATTTCTATAGTTCTAGAAATGTGATTTTCGTCTTGTTCTGCTAAATAAAGTAAGGCCTTAAGGGCGTATTTTGCTTTATGTGATAACATCTATATTAAATTGTAAAATGTAAATGTATGATTTTTTAAACTTGAAACCTAAAACTTGGAACCTGAAACCAATAAAACTTGAAACAAAGTAATGTTTACCAGCTTCCGCCAGAACCTCCACCAGAGAATCCGCCACCGCCAAAACCTCCACCGAAGCCTCCGCCACCGCCGAAACCACCTCCAGATGATCCGCCGAAACCACCAAAACCTCCTCTTCCGCCACTTCTTCCAAGATTACTCAAAATAATGACATCAAGCAGGCTAGGGCCACCGCCACTGTTGCCTGAATTTCCTCCTCCGCCTCGTTTGTTTCGAGACATTAAAATCAGAACAATAACAACAATTACAATGAAAGGCAAGACAGGGAAGCCTTGTCCTTTGCTTTTTTTGCGTTCTCCTTTATATTTTCCTTTAAAGACATCAAAAAGCGCATCAGCTCCTTTGTCTAAACCTCTGTAATAACTTCCAGCTTTAAATTCGGGAATAATAATGTTTCTGGTAATTTCTCCACCTATACCTGCGGTTAAACGATCTTCGAGTCCGTATCCAGGTGAAATCCAGATTTTTCTTTCGGCTTTAGCCAATAAAATTAAAACCCCATTATCTTCATTCTTTTGTCCAATTCCCCATTCGTGTGCCCATTTTGGAGTAAGAATACCAATATCTTCTCCTTTTAGGCTTTCAATGGTAATAACAACAATTTGGGTTGAGGTTGAATCTGAGTATCGAATTAATTTTTCTTCTAATTGTGTTTTTTCAGAAGCACTTAAAACATTCGCATAGTCGTAAACAGAAGTTTGAAAATCAGGTTTTTTGGGAATATCGAATTGTGCAAAAGTCGCATTGCAGATAAATAACGTGATAAACAAAAGAGTAATTTGAAAAATTCGATTGGAATTTGGAATTTGAGATTTGGAATTTTTCATTATTTATCCTTTTGAAATTTCGTTAGATAATTCGTTTGTGTCATCTTCCTGAGATGGAAAATATTTTTTGAGCTGTTCGCCGGCATTCAAAATACCATCAACAATTCCTTGCTTAAAATTTCCAGCTTTAAAATGATTCGTCATAACGTCTTTGGTGCAATCCCAAAAATCATCAGCAACCAAATCATTAATTCCTTTGTCTCCACAAATCACAAAGTTTTTGTCTTCAACTGCAAAATAAAGCAAAACGCCATTTTGCAATCTAGTTTCATTCATTCGCAATTCATGAAAAACTTCTAAAGCTCGGTCAAAATGAGCTTTAGAAGTTGTTTTTTCTATATGTACTCTAATTTCGCCAGAAGTATTATTTTCAGCCATACGAATAGCTTCAACAATTTCTTGCTCTTCTTCTTTGGTTAAAAAATCTTCAACTTTTGACATTGGAGTAATTTTTAGATTGTTTTTAGAATTTTACTTCAACTGGTTTATCTGCCCCTTCAACAGCATTGAAATATGCTTTTTCTTTGAATCCAAACATACCTGCAAACATACTGTTTGGGAATGTTTTAATATGATTATTGTAAGGTGCAACAGCTTCATTAAAACGAGTTCTTGCTGTCAAGATTTGGTTTTCTGTACTAGCCAATTCATCTTGCAATTTCAAGAAATTTTCATTTGCTTTCAATGTTGGATATTGCTCAACAGAAACTAATAATCTAGACAAAGACGAAGATACGCCACTTTGAGCTTTGTTGAATTCAGCAAGTTGTTCTGGCGTAATGTTAGATGGATCTACAGTTACGCTAGTTGCTTTTGCACGAGCTTCAATTACAGCAGTCAAAGTTGATTTTTCAAAATCAGCAGCGCCTTTTACGGTGTTTACTAAATTCCCGATAAGGTCATTACGTCTTTGATAAGCAGTTTGAACATTTCCCCAAGATTGTTCTACAGTTTGATTCAATGTTACCGCAGTATTGTTAATTCCTTTAACCCAGCTGTATATTCCAATAATAACAACTGCTGCAATAATCCAAGGCAAAAATCTTTTCATGAGTTTTTAATTTAGGTTTATTTCTATTTTTATTTAATTACAATTCGTTTTTTATGTCGTTTAATTGTGTTTTTATAGATTCTAATTTACGTATAATTTCGAATTTATCTAATGTTTTCTTTTGTCCCTCTTTCAAATGTATTTTGGCACCTTCTAGCGTAAAACCTCTTTCTTTAACGAGATGATAAATTAACTGCAAATTGGTAACATCTTCGGGTGTGAACATTCTGTTTCCTTTGGCATTTTTTTTGGGTTTCAGAATGTCAAATTCGCTGTCCCAAAAGCGTATCAAAGAGGCATTGACATTAAAAGCTTTGGCAACTTCGCCAATACTGTAATATCTTTTGTCTTTTGAAAGTTCGATATGCATGATTCGTTTTTTTCTATTTTATTCCAAAAATACTATTTTTTGTAATATTAATCTAATGATTGATTTTCTTGATTTGCCATTTGTGAAATTGCCACATATTCGGCAGCTGAAATATTTCCATAATAGAAATTCAGAGGATTAACAACTTTTCCGTCTTTATGAACTTCATAATGGCAATGCGGACCTTCGGATCTTCCTGTGCTTCCCACATAGCCAATGACGTCTCCTCTTTTGACATGCTGTCCTGGCTTGCAATTGTATTTGCTCAAATGCGCATACAAACTTTCATAACCAAAACCATGCCTTATAACGACATGATTTCCAAATCCCGATGCCGCTGCGTCAGCTCTCTCGACAACACCGTCGCCAGTCGCATAAACAGGAGCTCCAGTGTTGGCTGTAAAATCCATTCCGTTGTGCATTTTTCTCACTTTCGTGAAAGGATCAATACGGTATCCAAAACCTGAGGCAACTCGTTTTAAACTTTCGTTCTGCACAGGTTGAATTGCTGGAATGGCTAATAATAAATTTTCTTTTGCTCCAGCTAATTTTAAAATCTCATCTAATGATTTAGACTGAATGGCCAATTGCTTTGAAAGCTTGTCAATTCGTTTTGTCGTATTTAAAACCAATTGCGAATTGTTATAGCCTTCCAATTTTTTATATCGCTCAGCATCTCTGAAACCTTCTTTCCGGATCGAATCTGGAATTTCAGTTTTATTAAAATAAATTCTGTAAATGTTATTGTCTCTGTCTTCGAGCGATTCGGCAACATCATCAATTTCATCCATTTTTTTATTCAAAATCGCATATTGCAGCTTTAAATTTTCAATTTCGCGAGCCTGCAAACGATCTTTTGGTGTTTCAAAATAGGAGGTATTGATTAAAAGAACAAAAATTAAAAAGCCAAACAGCGCTGAAGCCAACAAAAACAGGAAAGCATAACCAATTTTTGCCCTTTTTCTGGTTTTTATTTTCGTATAAGCCAGATTTTCTGAGTCGTAATAATATTTTACTTTCGCCATATTTTAAAATACCCTATTTTTGTAGCTTGTAAAATAAGTTAGTCGAACAAAATTAAAAAATGTTTCAGTTGTTCGAGACTTTTTTTCAAGAATAAAAGCAATTAGATAATGTGTCAATTTGATAATTAGATAATGTAATAAAAACGAGATTTATTGTTTTGAATTTTAAGTTTTTAATTAAAATTTTCTAATGGTCACATTTTCAGATTGGTTAATTGTCTAATTGACACATTTTCAAATTATCTCATTATAAAACATGAAATCACAAGACGTACGTAAACAATTTTTAGATTTTTTTGAGAGCAAAGGACATACTATTGTCCCATCAGCTCCTATTGTCCTTAAAGACGATCCAACTTTGATGTTCAATAACTCGGGAATGGCCCAGTTTAAAGAATTTTTCTTAGGGAACGGAACTCCAAAAAGTCCAAGAATAGCCGATACGCAAAAATGTCTTCGTGTTTCTGGAAAACATAATGACCTTGAGGAGGTTGGTATTGATACGTACCACCACACGATGTTTGAAATGTTAGGAAACTGGTCTTTTGGTGATTATTTCAAAAAAGAAGCAATCAACTGGGCTTGGGAATTATTAACTGAGGTTTATAAAATCCCAAAAGAAAATCTTTATGTTTCTGTTTTTGAAGGAAGTAAAGAAGATAATGTGCCGTTTGACCAAGAAGCTTGGGATATCTGGAAAACTTTAATCGATGAAGACCGAATCATTTTAGGAAACAAAAAAGATAATTTCTGGGAAATGGGAGATCAAGGACCATGCGGACCTTGTTCTGAAATTCACGTTGATTTACGTTCGCCAGAAGAAAAAGCTGAAGTTTCAGGAAAAAGTTTAGTGAATAATGATCACCCTCAGGTAGTTGAGATCTGGAATAACGTATTCATGGAATTCAACCGTAAGGCTGATGGTTCTCTAGAAAAACTTCCAGCACAACACGTTGATACCGGAATGGGATTTGAGCGTTTGTGTATGGCGTTGCAAGGAAAAACATCAAACTATGATACTGATGTTTTCATGCCATTAATTAGAGAAATCGAAACAATTACTGGAGCAAAATATACTGTAAAAGCATCAAACGAAGCAGAAGAAAAGGTAAATATTGCAATTCGTGTAGTAGCAGATCACGTTCGTGCGGTAGCTTTTGCTATTGCCGATGGTCAGTTGCCTTCTAATACAGGAGCTGGTTATGTAATTCGTAGAATCTTGCGTCGTGCTATTCGTTACGGATTTACTTTCTTAGGAACAAAAGAACCTTTTATTTTCAAATTAGTTGAAACACTAAGCGAGCAAATGGGAGATTCTTTCCCAGAAATCAGAACGCAAAAAGCGCTTTGTTCAAATGTTATTCGTGAAGAGGAAAACTCTTTCTTGAAAACATTAGATCAAGGATTGATTCTTTTAGATGCTGTAATTTTAAATAACGTTGGCGATACAATCGATGGTAAAAAAGCTTTCGAATTGTATGATACATATGGATTCCCAATCGATTTAACGGCTTTGATTCTTTCAGAAAAAGGATTGAAATTAGACGAAAAAGGTTTCCAAGAACAATTGCAATTGCAAAAAGAAAGATCTCGTGCGGCTTCAAAAGTAACTGCTGGAGACTGGAACGTAATTATTGAAGATGATATCCAAGAATTTGTTGGTTATGATAGATTATCACAACAAGTTAAGATTACAAAATACCGTAGAGTTGAAAGTGCAAAAGATGGAGAAATCTTCCAATTGGTTTTCAATGCAACTCCATTTTACGGAGAAAGCGGAGGACAAACTGGAGATAAAGGGTATTTAGAAGCTCAAAACGGTGATATTATTTATATCATCGACACCAAAAAAGAAAACAACCAAACGATTCATTTGGCGAAGTCATTGCCAGAGAATCTTACTGGAACCTTCAACGCTGTTGTTGATGCCATTCAAAGAGCTAAAACTTCTTCAAACCACTCGGCTACGCACTTGTTGCACCAAGCTTTGCGTAAGATATTAGGAACGCATATTGAGCAAAAAGGTTCGATGGTAAGAAATGCTTCATTGCGTTTTGACTTTTCTCATTTTGCAAAAGTTACAGATGAGGAATTGTTAGAAGTGGAAAACTTTGTAAATGCAAGGATTCGTGAGAGTTTGCCATTAATCGAAAAAAGAGCTATCCCAAAAGATCAAGCTCTTGAAGATGGTGCAATTGCATTATTTGGAGAAAAATATGGTGATTTAGTTCGTACCATTAAATTCGGAGATTCTGTCGAATTGTGTGGAGGAACGCACGTTGCAAATACATCTGATATCTGGCACTTTAAAATCATTTCTGAAGGAGCTGTTGCAGCTGGAATCAGAAGAATTGAAGCGATTACAAGTGAAGCAGCAAAAGAATATTTTGAGTCTCAAGCAATTTCTTTCAGCGAAATTAAAGAAGTGCTTAAAAATGCTCCAGATCCTGTAAAAGCGATTCAAGCATTGCAAGACGAAAATGCGCAATTGAAAAAACAATTAGAAGCTTTATTAAAAGATAAGGCTAAAAATATGAAAGCTGATTTGGCTAAAGAATTACAGGAAATCAACGGAGTTCGATTCTTAGCGAAACAAGTAGATTTAAACCCTGAAGGAGCAAAAGATTTGGCTTACGAATTGGGTAATGCTTACAACGATTTATTTGTTGTTTTAGCTACAGCTCACGAAGGAAAACCAATGTTGACATGTTATGTTTCTAAAGAAATTGTAGCAAGCAAAAACCTAAATGCTGGACAAGTTGTTCGCGAATTAGGGAAATACATCCAAGGTGGAGGAGGAGGACAGCCTTTCTTCGCAACTGCAGGAGGTAAAAATGTTGACGGAATTGCTGAGGCGCTTTCAAAAGCAATCGAATTTGTGAAATAAAGATGCTAAGAAGCTAAGATACTAAGGTTCTAGGTTTTTATGATGTTATAGTAACCCGACAGGTTTTTGAAACCTGTCGGGTTTTGTTTTTTTTCATTTTGTGTCATTTCGTTTAAATGACAAATATTGAAATTGAATTGCGTCCAGCTTTAGCTGGATGAAAAATATAAGTAAATAATAAAGGCTTTAGCCAAACATAACAGTTTGGCTAAAGCCCTTATTTATAATACTTTTTACCCTCCAGCTAAAGCTGGAGGCAATTCAAAAACTTAGCGACTTAGAACCTTAGTGTCTAAAAGAAAATTTATTTACGTTCCCCAATCTGCTGGCGCCACATTGCGTAATACAATCCTTTTTCAGCAATCAAATCATCATGTTTTCCTTGTTCGATGATTTTGCCTTGTTCCAAAACAAATATTTTGTCAGCATGCATTACAGTTGATAAACGGTGCGCGATTAAAACTGTGATTCGGTTTTTATCGGAAATATTTCGGATTGTAGCATTGATTTCTTCTTCTGTAATTGAATCCAAAGCAGAAGTCGCTTCATCAAAAATCAATAAATTCGGATTTCTTAAAATTGCTCTGGCGATCGACAAGCGCTGTTTTTCACCGCCCGAAACTTTGATACCGCCTTCACCGATTGTGGTGTTTAAACCATCTTCGGCACGTTTTAAAAGCTTTTCACAGCTTGCTCTTTTTAGCGCGTCGTATAAATCTTCGTCGGTTGCATTTGGTTTTACGAATAATAAGTTTTCGCGAATTGTTCCTGAGAATAATTGTGCATCTTGAGTAACAAAACCTAATTGTTTTCTTAAATCCAATAAATCAATTTCGGTTGAATCAATGTCGTTGTATAAAACTTGTCCTTCTGCAGGCGTATATAATCCAACTAATAATTTTACAAGAGTTGTTTTTCCAGATCCAGATGGGCCAACAAATGCAACGGTTTGTCCTTGTTTGATTTCAAAATTGATGTTTTCAACCGCTTTGAATTTCGCCGTTTTATGTTGAAAGCTCACATTTTTAAAAAGCAGTTTTTGGATTGCTCCAACGTGTTTTGGACTTTTTGGACGGAATTCTTTAGGCGCATTCAATAAAACTCTAAAGTTTTCCATCGAAACTTTGGTTTCATTAATGGCAATAATAAAGTTTCCGAGTTCTTGTAAAGGCCCAAAAATGAAAAAAGTAAAAAATACCATAGTCAATAAATCACCCACAATAATTTTTCCTCCAAATAAGAAATAGTACAAAGTGAAAACTACACAAGTTCTTAAAAAGTGAACCGTAGTTCCTTGAATAAAACTCAAGCTTCGGATAAAGCGAATTTTCTCCAACTCTAATTGCAGAATTTTAAAAGTATTTAAGTTCAGACGTTTTTCTTCTTGATAGGTTAAACCAAGACTTTTTACAAGCTCAATGTTTCTTAAACTTTCTGTTGTTGAACCCGCCAAAGCATTGGTTTGATTCACTATTTTTTTGGAAACAATTTTGATTTTTTTACCCAAATACGAACTCACCAAAGCAATAATTGGTGCTGTAATTAAAAAGATAATTGAAATGCGATAATCGATTCTGGCAACATAAACGATTACGAAAATGAATCCGATGATCGTTTGAAAAATCAAGGAAATCGAAAGCGTAATCAATTTTTCAGAATCAGAACGAACTTTAGTCAATTTGCTCAAAGTTTCACCGCTTCGTTGATCTTCAAATTCGGCGTAAGGCAAATCAAGTGATTTTTTGATTCCGTCCGTGTACATTTGTGCGCCGGTTCTTTGAATAACCACATTGGTAAAATAATCCTGAAAGTTTTTGGTAATTCTGGAAACCATTGCGGCTCCAAGAGAGAGACCAAGCCAAAAAGATAATGATTTGATAAAACCGGCTGCATTTCCATCGTATTTGTGTAGTCCAACACCGCAGTCCTGCATTAATTTACCGGTAATAATTGAATCTGATAAACTGAAACAAATGTTTATCGAAGCCATAATCAGTGCAAAAAACAAAAGCATTTTGTGTCTGATTATATAGGAGTATAATAATTTCATATAATTTTTAGAAAAGTGGAAGATGCAAAAATAAGCAATTGTTTTAGTTTGTGAAGTTCATTTTTGTTATTAAAAATGTAATTTTTTGAATAGCAATTATTCTAACTTTGCATAAAACTATTCTAAATGCAATTCAGAACCCAAATCCCAATTTCAAAAAGCAGTAATCCAGTCGATTATAACTCGAAAGTGCTTTCTATTGGTTCTTGTTTTGCTGAAAATATGGCGGAGAAATTTGATTATTTTAAATTTCAGAATGAAACCAATCCATTCGGAATTATATTTAATCCGGTTTCGATTGAGAATTTGTTCCGAAGAGTTTGCGAACAGGATTTCTTTGGCGAAAAAGATGTTTTTTTTCATAATGAGCGTTGGCATTCCTTTGAAGTACATTCTGATTTAAGCAATTCAGACCGACAAGAATTGCTAGAAACACTCAACAAAGCGACTTCAGAAACATACAAGCAGTTAAAAGAGGCGACTCATATTATTATCACTTTTGGAACGTCCTGGATTTACAGAAATTTAGAAAAAGATGAAATCGTAGCCAATTGCCATAAAGTCCCTCAAAAACAATTTTCAAAAGAATTATTGTCAGCAGAAGTAATTCAGAAAAGCATTCAAAATACAATTGATTTAATTCAGAAAGTAAATCCCGAAATAAACTTCATTTTCACCATTTCGCCCGTGCGCCACATAAAAGATGGTTTTGTAGAAAATCAATTGAGCAAATCGCATTTGTTTACAGCATTGCACAAGACTTTCGACTTTCGACTTTCGACATTCAGCTATTTTCCTTCCTATGAAATCATGATGGATGAATTGCGCGACTATCGCTTTTATGCCGAAGATATGCTTCATCCCAACCAAATCGCGATTGATTATATCTGGAAAGTTTTCAGTGAAAATTACATTGCCGAAAACAGTTTTTCGCTCATGAAAGAAGTCGATGAAATCCAAAAAAGTCTGCGTCATCGAAGCTTCAATCCTGATTCAGAACAGCATCAAAAATTCTTGGCAAATCTTCAGAAAAAGATTCAAATTCTGGGAGAAAAATTACCGCATATAAAATTTTAAAAACTTTGCGCCTCTGCGCCTTGGTGGCAAGAAAAAAAATCATCAAACAATAAAATTTTAGAATAATTGCGCATAATTGTGTAAATTGTTAGAGTAAAAATTTTACAATTTTGTAAAATCGATAGTTCTGCTTTTTAAAAAGCGCAATTTTAATCTAATGTGTTTTATTGACGTATGAATAAAAAATCCGTTCATTTTCTAAAAAAAACACTACGTGTACTGCTTTGGTGCATGGTTTCTGTAGTTGCGCTATTATTGCTTGTTATTATTTTAATTCAGGTGCCGTCGGTTCAGAATTTCGTTAAGGATAAAGCGGTAACCTATCTTCACAAAAAAATAAAAACCAAAGTTTCATTAGATCATATTTCGATAAAATTTCCAAAAGATGTAGTGCTGGAAGGTTTTTATTTTGAAGATCAAAAAAAAGATACTTTACTGGCAGGTAAAAGGTTAGAGCTTGATGTTGATCTTTTTAAACTGGTTAGTAGTGAGCTAGAAATCAATTCGGTTTCCTTGGAAAATACTACAGCAAATATTTCCCGAAACAAAGAAGGCGTTTTCAATTTCGATTATATCATAAAAGCATTCGAATCAAAAGAACCAAAAGTCGAAGATCCTAATAGCAAACCTTTCAAGATTTCGGTTGTAAAAGTCAATTTAGATAAAGTCAAATTCAATTTTAAAGATGATTTTTCGAAGAATGACATTCGCGTAAATCTGACGCATTTTGACACAAAATTTAAGAAATTTGATTTGGATAAAATGGATTTCAATATTCCGAATATCAATTTGAATGGTCTAAAAGTCGTTTTGAATCAAGATGTTGTAGAGAAAATTGCCGAAGTTTCAATAAAAACAGTTGATACAATTTCGAAAAGACCCGATTTTAAACTGAAATTGGATAAAATCGCATTGTCTAAAATTGACGTTTTGTATGATAATAAAGATTCAAAACTGAATTCTGGTATTCGTTTAGGAAATTTAAATCTTGCCGTAAACGAAATTGATTTGAACAAACAGCTTTTAGATTTCGACACTTTCGAACTTAAAAATCTAAGTGGAAATTTGAGGTTAGGCGCCAAAGACAAACAAATTCAAACACCCAATTTAGATACAACAGCCGTAAAACAATCCGGCTGGAAAGTCAAATTAAACGAAACCAATATTGAAAATGTTGCTTTCAAATTTGATGATATGCAGTCAAAACCAGTTTCAAAAGGAATTGATTACGCGCATTTGGATTTGGATAAATTCAATTTTAAAGCCGATAAATTGTATTATGGGAATGATACAATTTCCGGAAATATAAAAGCATTAACCGTAAGCGAAAAAAGTGGTTTGCAAATTCAAGCCTTAAAAACCGATTTTTTCTACGGGCCAAAAAATGCTTATCTGAACAATTTATATTTAAAAACGCCACAAACGCTGGTGGAGGATAAAATCAAAATTGGATATCAATCGCTTGCGTCGCTTCAAAAAGATCTTGGGAATCTTTCGATTGATGCCAATTTGAAGAAATCAAAAATTGGCTTCAAAGACATTTTGCTTTTTGCGCCCGATTTACAAAAAACGAATCCGTTTGAAAGTAATCCGAATGCCATTTTATATGTTGACAGTAAAGTAAGTGGAAAAGTAAAAGATTTGGATATTTCAAAGTTTGAAATGAGCGGCATCGGAACCACAAAAGTTTCCCTTTCGGGGAAAATTAAAGGTTTGCCAGATGCGCAAAAAGCGTATTACGATTTGAATATTAAAAAACTTTCGAGCACTTCAAAAGATATTTATTCGTTTGTGCCAAAAGGAACAATTCCGAATAATATTCAGCTTCCGTCACAATTAAATTTGCAAGGGAAATTCAAAGGTTCAGTTCAGAATTTCAAAACGAATTTGGCTTTGAACAGCAGTTTCGGAAATGCAAAAATCGATGCATTATTTGATCAACGTGTCAAAAAAAGAGAAAAATACGATGCCACAGTTTATTTATTGGATTTCAATGTGGGTCGATTAATTAAAAACGATTCCATCGGAAAAATTACGCTTAAAGCGAAAGTAAAAGGAACTGGTTTGGATCCGAAAACCGCAAATGCGACGATTGATGGACTGGTTCAAAAAGCAGTCTTTAACCGATATACCTATAAAGATTTGGCTTTAAAAGGAAATATCGAAAACGGTTCATTTGCAGTAAGATCTGGAATGAAAGATCCGAATTTGAATTTTGATTTAGTTGCAAGCGGAAATACAAAAGAGAAATATCCATCTGTTAAATTAAAACTGAATTTAGATATTGCCGATTTGGAAAAACTGAATCTGCACGCCGGACCAATGAAACTTCGCGGAAATGTTGATGCCGATATCGCCAGCAGTAATCCAGATTTTTTAAACGGAAAAGTATTTCTTTCGAACATTCAAATTTTACAGGCTGAAGAACCAATTGTTTTGGATTCGGTTCGTGTAATTGCATTTTCAGATAATACGCGAAATAATATCAAAATTTCATCCCAATTTTTAAAAGCTGAGGTTGACGGAAAATACAAATTAACGACACTGGCGGATGCCGTAAAAAAATCATTATCGAAATATATTGATCTGAAAAATCCGAAAGTAAATGGGGAATCAGACGAACAAAGATTATCATTTACAATTGCGGTGGACAACGACCCGATTTTGTTTAAACTGATTCCGAAATTGACAGGTTTAGAGCCTTTTAAAATTTCTGGAAAATATAATAATGTCGCAGATTCGCTAGAAATAAAAGGGGAAATTCCGAGAATTGTTTATGCAGACAACACCATTTCTGACGGAAAAATAAATATTGAAACCAAAGAAAATGCTTTGGAATATGCAATTTCTGTGGCCACAATTGAAAGCGGTTCTTTGAAAATTCCATTTACAAGTTTATCTGGAAAAGTCGAAAATAATATTTTGGATTATGCACTAGAAGTAAAGGATGCAAAAGACAAACAACAATATTTTGTTGGCGGAGAATTTAAGTCAGAAGATTCAAAAAACATCTTCAAAATTGATGCTGAAAATTTCGTTTTAAATTATGACAAATGGAATATCGATCCAGAAAATGCAATTGAATTTGGTGACAAACGACTTTATATAAATAAATTTTTCCTGAGCAATGACGGAAATGAGCTGAAAATTCAATCAAACGGAAATCAGGATAATGCGCCGTTGCAAATTGATTTCGTGAATTTCAAAATTGAAACCATCATGAATATTGTCAAAAAAGACAAATTGTTGATGCAAGGTTTGATTAATGGAAATGCAGTGGTCGAAAATGTCATGACAAAACCCACTTTTACATCGGATTTAAAAGTAGATGATTTTGCTTTTAAAGGCGATAAAGTTGGTGATATCGAAATAAAAGTAGACAATAAAACCGCTAACATTTTGAACGCAAATGTGCAGTTGAGCGACGAAGGAAATGATGTGAATTTGACGGGAGATTATGCGATTGATGCAGGAACTTTCGATTTTGATGTCGCAATAAATAAATTGAATATCAAAAGTATTCAAGGTTTCAGCATGGACAATATTTCTGACGGAAAAGGCTATTTGTCAGGAAATTTCAAAATTCAAGGAACAACTTCTGCGCCAAAAATTAATGGCGAATTGAATTTTAATGATGCTGGTTTTAGAGTGACACAGCTGAATTCGTATTTCACTACAGATCAAGAAAAAATCACTTTTACTGAAGGCACAATCACATTTGATAAATTCACGCTTCAAGATGAAAATGACAATGAATTATCGCTTGATGGAACGATTCAATCCGCAGATTTTACCAAATATAATTTCGGATTAACGATTGTTGCCGAGGATTTTAGAGCCATACATTCGAAAGCAACTGACAATGATTTGTTCTACGGCGATTTGTTTTTGGATGCTAAATTAAACGTAAACGGAACGCTTGAAAATCCTGTAATTGGCGGAAATATCAAACTAAATAAAGAAACCAAATTTACGGTCGTTTTGCCACAATCAGATCCTTCAATTGCAGATAGAGAAGGAATTGTGGAATTTGTTGATGAAGACAATCAATATTTGCGACAAACAGCAGAAATAAAGCAAAAACTGAATCAATCAGAATTAATTGGAATGGACGTAAGCGTTGACATTTCGATTGATAAAGAAGCAGAATTGACACTGATTATAGATAAAGGAAACGGCGATTATTTGAATCTGAAAGGTGAAGCGCAATTGACAGGAGGAATCGATCCTTCAGGAAAAACAACTTTGACGGGTAAATATGAATTTTCAGATGGTGCATATGAAATGAATTTCAACATGATCCGAAGAAAATTCAACATTCAAAAAGGAAGTTCGATTACCTGGAACGGCGAACCAACAATGGCGACTTTGGATATTACGGCAATTTATAAAGTGAACACCGCGCCAATAGATTTGCTTGGAAATCAATTAGGTGACAGAACTCAGACAGAAAAAAATATATTTAAACAAAAATTACCGTTTGAGACGCATCTAAAAATGAATGGCGAATTATTAAAGCCAGAAATCACCTTCGATATTGTGCTTCCAGAAGGGAATTATGGAGTTTCTTCTGATGTTGTAGATATGTCTCGTACAAAATTGGAGCAATTGAGACAGGAGCCGGCCGAAATGAACAAACAGGTTTTTGCACTTTTATTATTAAACCGATTTATTGGCGAAAATCCGTTTGCGAGCGAAAGTGGCGGAACAAGCGCAGAGACTTTGGCGAGACAAAGTGTGAGCAAGATTCTTTCGCAACAATTAAATGATTTTGCTGGCGAACTGATCAGTGGTGTCCAACTAGAATTTGATTTGGAATCTACAGAAGATTACACCACTGGAACGATGGAAAACAGAACCGATTTGAATGTCGGGGTTTCTAAAAAACTTCTAGACGATCGTTTGAAAGTTACCGTTGGAAGCAGTTTTGCAGTCGAAGGTCAAGAACGCGCTAACGAGCAAAGTACCAATATTGCGGGCGATGTTGCTTTGGATTATCAGTTAACAAAAGATGGTCGTTATATGCTTCGTGCGTATCGAAAAAATGAATATCAAGTTGCGGTTGAAGGTCAAGTTATCGAAACTGGAGTTGCCTTTATTATCACGATGAGCTATAATAAATTCCGCGAACTTTTTCATCGTACTGAGGCAGAAAAAGAAATGATTAGAGAAGAAAAACTGCGCAAGGAACGTCAAAAACAAAAAGAAAAAGAGAACAAGGAAAAAGGAATCAAAGAAGAGGATAATCAAATTAAAGGCACTGAGATAAAAACATAATAATATGAAAAACAGATATATAAAATATTTTATTACGCTGTCCTTATTTTTTGTTTTTGGATGTAGCAACACCAAGTATTTGCCCGAAGGCGATTTGCTTTACACGGGCGCATCTGTAAAAATAAAAGATTCCATTATAAAAAAGAAAGACCGAAAAGCATTAGAAAATGAATTGGAAGGATTACTTCGGCCAAAACCTAACAAACAGTTTTTGGGTCTTCGCCCGAAATTATGGATTTACAATATTGCTGGCCAGCCCAAAAAAGATAAAGGATTTCGATATTGGCTTCGAACAAAAGTAGGCGAGGAACCAGTTCTTTTCAGCAAAGTCGATTTGGATTATAATGCTTCTGTTTTAAGAAGTTTTACCGAAAATAAAGGCTATTTCAAAACAAGAGTAAGTGCTGATTCAACCGTTCGAAATAAGCGAGCAACAGCAGAATATATTGTGGTTCCGAAAAAACAATACATAATTAAAAGTGTGACTTTTCCAGATGATTCATTGGCAATGTCAAGAATTATTGGAAGATCAAGCCGAAGAAGTTTGTTGAAAGTTGGAAATCCATATGATTTGGATGTTATAAAAGCCGAAAGAGAACGAATCGACGCCCGATTAAAAGAAAAAGGTTATTACTATTTCAATCCCGATTATATTTTGGCAAAAGTAGATAGCAGTAAAGGTGATCATGAAGTGAAAATTAGATTGGTAATAAAAGATGATGCGCCACCAAAAGCACTTACAGCTTATAAAATTGACAAGATTTTTGTTTATCCGAATTTCTCGATTTCAAAAGACAGCGTAAAATACAAGCCTGAAGATATTGTACAGTACAAGGATTTTACGATTCTCGATACTGCAGATACTTTCAAACCAAGAGTTTTTGACCGAACCATTTATTTCAAAAAAGGGGATTTATACAATCGGAAAGATCATAATTTGACCTTAAATCGATTTGTAAATCTAGGAACTTTTAGTTTTGTGAAGAATGAATTCCGGACTTCTGACAGCATAAAAAATGCATTGGATTCATATTATTATTTGACGCTTTTACCAAAGAAATTTATACGAGTTGAGGTTTTAGGAAAAACAAATTCGGCTAGTTATACTGGAACAGAACTTAATGTAAATTGGAACAATCGAAATTTATTCAAAGGCGCCGAATTACTGACAGTTTCGGTTTTTGGCGGTGCCGATTTTCAGCTTGCAGGAGTAAATAAGGGCAAAAATATTTACAAATTAGGAACGGAAACCAGTTTGACTTGGCCGAGATTTATTACGCCATTTCATATTGAAGGTTCAAGTGAATATGTGCCAAGAACAAAAGCAACACTTCGTTATGAATTTCAGAATAGAACACAATTGTATGCTTTGAATTCGTTTAAAACTTCATTTGGTTATTTGTGGAAAGAAAACGTTCGTAAAGAACATCAATTGAACGTATTTGATATTACTTATGTAAGTCCGAATCACGTAACACAGGAATATCGCGATGATATTTTAGAAGATCCTTCTTTAGGAAAAATAATTGAGAAACAATTAATTTTTGGGCCAACTTATACCTATACGTACACAAATACGATGCAAAAACGTAAAAAAAATACGTTTTACTTTAGTGGAGAATTGGATTTGGCCGGAAATGTAACGGGTTTGATTACAGGCGCAAATGTTAAAAAGAACGATACGATTAAAATTTTTGATGTTCCATTCAGTCAATATGCGAAAATAAGAGGTGATTTCAGGCATTATTTGAAATTAGGAAAAGAAAGTGAATTGGCTAGTAGAATCATTGTTGGAGCCGGAATTCCGTATGGAAATTCGAGTGTTTTGCCCACTTCAAAACAATTTGTTGTTGGAGGAACAAACAGTATTCGAGCTTTTAGAGCAAGATCAATCGGGCCGGGAAGTTATTATAATGCACCAACGACAAATGATTATCTGCCAGATCAATCAGGAGATTTGAAATTGGAATTCAGTACAGAATATCGAGCAAAACTTTTTAGTATTGTGCGAGGTGCGGCGTTTATCGATGCAGGAAATATATGGCTTGTAAATGCCGATCCAAATAAACCGGGAGCGGAATTTTCCAAAGATTTTATGAAAGAAATTGCAGTCGGAGCGGGAGTCGGATTGCGTTTTGATGTTTCATTCTTTATTCTCAGAACCGATTTGGCTTTTCCACTTAGAAAACCGTATTTGCCTGAAGGTGAAAGATGGGTAATAAAAGATATCGATTTTGGAAGCGGTCCATGGCGAAAAGAAAACCTGATTCTGAATATTGCTATTGGTTATCCTTTTTAAGTTTTTCTGCCACGAATTTCACGAATTTCACGAATTTCACGAATTGGCACGAATTTTATTTTCTATTTATTTTCAATTTCACAAATTAAATCGAATTCAGATTTTAGTATTACAAAAATTAGTGTAATTAGTGAAATTCGTGGCAAAAGAAAATTTTCGTGGCGAAAAAAAGCAAAAAAAGAAGTAAATTCGTCTAAACATTTTATTAGAATGCAAAACTTAGTCAAAAGAATTATCGGTATTGGGGTTATTGTTTTAGTCATTGTTCTGGCTTTCAAATATTGCGAATTCAAAAAAGACGATGATTCTACTATTGATTATAATACCAATTTGATTCAGCAACAGATTCTTAATGTTGGAAAATTGGTGGTCACCGAAGGACATTTTTCAGAAGTCATTACGTATAAAAATCAGCAGAAATATTTCATGGACATGATTTCTTTCGAAAAGAAAGCACTTGTGGTCGTAAATGCAAATGTGACAGTGGCGTACGATTTGCATAAAATGAAATATGATATCGACGAAAAAAACAAAACGATCACGATTTTAAATATTCCAAAGGAGGAAATTACGATCAATCCTGATATTCAATTTTACGACGTTGAACAAAGTAAACTGAATCCGTTTACGGGTGATGATTATAATAAAATCAACAAATCAGTAAAAGCAAATCTGGCGAAAAAAATCGAAAAATCTACCTTAAAAACCAATGCTGAAAACCGATTAATTAGTGAATTGTCTAAGATTTTAATTATGACAAATTCAATGGGTTGGAAATTGCAGTATGATGGAAAAACAATTGAATCGGATAAAGATTTTAGTGAAGACTTGAAACTTTGATTTTAAAGGTTCAAAGTAACAAAGTAACAAAATTTCAGAGGCTTTTCTCATTTCAATTAATAGCCTCCTGCTTTAGCTGGAGGTATTTATCAATAAAAAGAAAAAGGCTTTAGCCAAACATATTTTTTGGCTAAAGCCTCAACTTAGCTTTATATTTTTCCTCCAGCTAAAGCAGGAGGCAACTAACTTAGTAACTAAAACAAAAACACTTTGTGTCTTAGTGTCTTTGTGGCAGAGAGCTATCAAAAATCAAATCCAATCCACCAGAAATCAAATGTGCCACTTCTGGGCGTTTTTCTTTCAATTGATCCAAGTAAACTAATACTTCTTGTAAAAGCTGTTTTTCATTTGAATCTTTCAAAAGCTCAGTAATTTCAACGGCTAAAAGCCAATCGTTTGGATGATTGTTTTTTAATGTATTAAATATAGACTGAAGTTCAGATTTTGATTCTTTATTATTTCTTATGTTTCGAACTGTAGCGTACAAAATTTCCAATTCATCACGTTCGTCCGTATGTTTTGCTTTAATGGTTTTTGTTGAAGGAACAATATTGATCAAATCAAAACTATTCACATCGGCTGGGCCAGAAAAGGCAGAAACCACTTTTTTACCAATTGCCATATCGTAATTTCCCCATTCTGGCTGAAACAAAATAGTTTCGCCATGCGTTACCGTGCAATTTTTGAAACTGATTAAAATGATTTCTCCGTGTAAATTTCTAGAACCTGTAATGATTTCGCCTTCAACAATAATATTGCCTTCAAACTCTAATTTTACCGTCTCATTTTCAACAATACTATAAGCCTGCAAGTCCTTCGGACTCATATCTTCAATCGCTAAATTGAAGCCTTTTAATTTTCCAATCGGACTTCCAAATCCATGTGGATGCGTTAAAGTTCCGTGGCCAACTAATTCTTTTTCTCGGTAAGACAAAGCCGTTTTTCCAGTAGTCTGAATATAAACTGGTTTTCCTTCCTCTTCAATTACATTTGTAAAAACGCCCGAAATCTGCAACCCTGTACTCAATTCAATTGTTCCTAAAGCATTTGACTGAATCAATTTTTGAATTCCAGATAAACCGCCGGTACGCAAAGCCATTTTGTTTGCAAACTCTTCCAAAATCAAACTTAGGTAAGAGAAAGTTGGCGTTACGTACAATTGAGGTTGCAATTGCGTAATATCAAAATTCTGATTTGCTGCAGAAATATCATAGGTTATTTTCTTCACTTTATCGGTCATACAGTGCGCACTTTCACCAATTGAAGAAAGCAATCCTGCACCGTAAATTTTTGGATTTTCGACCGTTCCAATCAAACCATATTCTACTGTCCACCAATGTAAATTACGAATTTGAGCCATTTCAGATAATTCGCCCATATTGTTTTGCAAATCGGCAACAGCTTTTTCGGCTTCGTCGATTTTTTCTTGAGGTGTATCTTCGGCTTCTTTCAAAATCGAAAGCAATCGAATCGCTTCATACATTTGATAATCTTTATGCGAAGAAATTGCTTTACAGCCAATTTCACCAAAACGTCTTAAATATTCAGCATATTCTGGATTGGCAATAATAGGAGCGTGGCCGGCACCTTCGTGAATAATATCTGGAGCTGGAGTATATTCAATATGTTCTAATTGTCGGATATCCGAAGCGATAACCAAAACATTGTAAGCTTGGAATTCCATAAAAGCATTTGGCGGAATAAATCCGTCAACGGCAACCGCAGCCCAACCAATTTCAGTCAGAATTCGGTTCATTCCATACATACTCGGAATAGAGTCGATTTCGATTCCTGTTTTGCGTAAACCATCTAAATAAGAGTGATGTGCGACTTTTGAAAGATAATCTACATTTTTACGCATCACATAGCGCCAAACTGCTTGATTAATAGGTGTGTAATCGCTATAATCCTGAGGCTTAATAAATTGCTTTAAATGTTTAGGCAATCGATCCAATAAAGGATTTGTTTCTATAGATGCATTCATTTCGAAAACGTTGTAGATTAGAATGTAAAATTACGAATTTAGGCCGCTATTTTCTGCTATTCATCACAAAATTTTTATTCGAAAGTGTATTTTATTGCGTTTTTATAGATTTTTTGACTTGATCGAAAAATGAATTTTAGCAGTCATTATTCTCATAATTGACTTTTTCCATTGTTTTTTCAAAGTTATCCAGTTCTTTTTTGGTCATTGTTGCTTCTTTCAAATCCACTTTTAATTGTTTTTTAGCATCGGGGCTGATCCATAATCCTGAAAAAGTATTTCCGGTTTTCTTTAAAATTAGGACACCGCTAAAATCCTGTTCTACCATGATGAATTCATTTTCAGCTTTTCTATTTTGTGTAATGTTGAGCTGAATCCAGTTTTTAGATTTATTGTAGCGGTACATTGACGTGAACATTAAGTCAGCAGTACATGGATTTTCTTCTGTTTTAATGTAAACAGTTATTGGAGTTTTTCCATCGACAGTTCCTTTGTATAAATTTGATATTGGAGCTGTTTGAGCTTGAGCGGTATTGAAAAATGAGAAGCAAATTATAAAAAGCAGTATTATTTTTTTCATAATAAAACATTAAGTAGGTTTTTGATTCAGTTAAAGGGACTTTACTCAATCAAATTTATTTAAAAAATAATAACCTCATCAATTTCTAAAATTTACTTTTAGGATTTTTTGATTGAATTTCTCAATTCATTCTCCGCATTTCTGAAGTATTCAATTTTATGATTGAACATAAAAGCCATATTGGTGGCACGCATTTTTGCTTCTTCGGTTATTGGGCCTGCAAATTGGGCATCAATTGAAGTGTTGAAAAGTTCAATCCAACGGTCAAAATGAGTTTTGTCGACAGGTAATTGTTTGTGTGGAGGAAACGGAGTTCCAGAATAGGCGCGGACATCAAATAAGATGGTTTGCCAGAAACCGTACATTTTTTGTAAATGCGGTTCCCAACGATCTTGAAGTTTCTCGTTGAAAATAGGGCCTATAAGCTCATCTTTACGAACACTGTCATAAAAGCTGTTAACCATTTGTTTTATATCTTCTAAAGTTGAAATATCTTTAAGAGGTTCCATGTTTTTGTTTCTGAAATATATATGCAAAAATACGATTTAACTTCATCATATTTCTATGATATTTATCATTTAGAGCCAATTTCTGATTCAGAATTTTTGATAATTATGGGAATTTCTACCATTTAATTTATAGGTAATTAATGCATTATTTGTAAGATTTTTTAAAAAGTAAGATTTTGCTTCTTTTGTGTGTTTTAAGATATTGTTAATCAGTTAATTGTGAAAAATATAGATAAGTTTTTGTTAAGGTGGATTTTTAATTTGATGTGTATTTGTAAAGTTAAAATAATATGAAATTCTTTAAAATTAACATAATATTGATGTGATTTAATAAAATTATGCTTAATAAATAAGAAAAATTTAATTAACAAAAAACCAAAAAAAATGCACAAAACTACTCAAAAACCTACAAATCGAGTACTAACAAAAGCATTATGTATTATGATGCTGTTTTTACTTATTACAAAAGTTAACGCTCAGACGGTTACGCCTTATATTACATCAGGCGATCAGACAAAATTACTGCAGCAACAAGCAACAGTAAGCTTTGGAACAAACTCAGGAACAAATCCTTCTACAGTTACAGTAAATGCAGGAACAACCTATCAAACCATGGACGGTTTTGGCTATACGCTTACTGAAGGTAGTGCCGAAGTGATAAGCGGCATGGCAGCAACGCAACAAAACCAGTTGTTGAATGATTTGTATAATCCAACTACAGGATTGAATGCAAGTGTAATTCGTATTAGTATCGCGGCTTCAGATTTAAGCAGTTCTTCTTATAGTTATAATGAAACTTCGGGAGACACTAATATGAATAATTTTAGCTTAAACGGACCAGATTTAACGTATTTGATTCCGATTATCAAAAAGATTCAGTTGATTAATCCAAACATTAAAATATTGGCGACGCCATGGACTGCACCGAGATGGATGAAAACTAATGGTTCTTGGGTTGGTGGAAGTTTGCAAACGCAATTTTATGCAGCTTACGCCAAATATTTTGTGAAATACCTTCAAGCGATGCAGGCACAAGGCATTTCGATTTGGGCGATTACACCACAAAACGAACCTGAAAATCCAAATAATGAACCTAGTATGTTGATGAATTCGACAGAACAAAAGAATTTTATAAATCAACAACTCGGACCTCAATTGGCTGCTGCTGGATATGGAGGCGTTAAAATTATTGCTTTTGATCACAATTGTGACAATACAGCCTATCCAATTGATGTTTTGAACAATAGTAGTTATGTGGATGGCGCCGCATTTCACTTGTATTTAGGAAATATTTCTGCAATGTCAACGGTAAAAACGCAAACCAATAAAAACGTGTATTTTACAGAACAATACACAGGTTCTGGAGGAAGTTTCAGTGGTGATTTTGGCTGGCACATGCAAAATGTAGTAATTGGAAGTACAACGAATTGGTCGAAAACAGTTTTAGAATGGAATGCCGCAAATAATTCAAGCATGGGGCCGCACACACCAGGCGGTTGCAACAGCTGTTTAGGTGCTATTACGGTAAACAATAGCACGAGTTACACCAAAAATGTTGCGTATTATATCATCGGTCAAATTTCTAAATATGTGAAACCGGGCGCAGTAAGAATTAATTCTTCTAGCACAAGCGGAAGTATTTTATCTGTTGGATTCAAAAATCCTGATGGGTCTATAGCTCTTGTGCTTTACAACACTTCTGGATCATCAAATACGATAAAAGTAGTTTCTGGATCATCAGCATTTAATTATGCTGTTCCGGGATCATCAGCGGTTACATTTACTTGGGGAACGGGAGGTTCGGTTGCTGTAACCGGAGTAAGCGTAAGTCCGACTTCGGCAACAATTACAGCAGGACAGACACAACAATTAACAGCGACAGTTTCGCCAAGTAATGCAACAAATACTGCAGTAAATTGGAGTTCAAGCAATACTTCAGTAGCAACTGTAAACTCAAGCGGATTAGTTACTGGCGTTGCAGCAGGAACAGCTACAATTACCGTTACAACAGTTGACGGAGCTAAAACAGCGACAAGTGCCATTACAGTAAATGCGTCAACTACTGGATTTCCGGGATATTATAATATCATTTCAAGAAACAGCAACAAAGGTTTGGATGTTGCGGATAATTCGACAAGTAGTGGCGGAAGAATTCAGCAATATGATGTTACGAATGGCGGGGGAAGCAACCAAAGATGGAAATTTGTTTCGGCCGGAAGCGGCAATTATTACATTATTGTAAAATCAACTGGAATGTATTTGGCTGTTGAAAACAACGGAACAGCAAACGGACTAAAAGTGCAGCAAAAAACTTTTGTTAATTCTAATGAGTTTAAATGGACAGTGGCAAGTTTGAGTGGTGGTTATTATAAAATAACCAATGTCAATACCGGAAAATCTCTTGATGTTGAAAATGTTTCTACAGCAAATGGAGCTAATATTCAAATATGGGATTATACAGGCGGATTAAATCAGCAATGGCAATTTGTGCAGGTTGAATCTACAGCTAAAAAAGCTTTGGTGCAAACCGCTCCAGCCGAAGAAGAAAATCCAAATGATATGGTGATTTTTATTAATTCGTCAAATGATTATTTAAAAATTGATACGAATCATACTGGAACTGCCGATGTTGAAATATTCTCTCTTGAGGGACAAAGTGTTTTAAAGAAAAATATGAATTTCGAAGGAAGACAAGCTGAAATTGAAATTTCAAGATTGCCAAAAGGAATTTATGTTGTAAGAGTAAACGATAGTAAAGGTGCTTATTCTAAAAAAGTGTTGAAACAATAAATTACAAATTTAGGATTCAATTAGTAATTTTATATTTGATTTTAAGAGGCTGTCTACGGTTAATAGACAGCCTTTTTGTTTTATCCAATCAATTGTGTGAACAAATCTTGATTGTCGTTTAAGTATTGAAATTCAAATCCGTTTTGAGTCATTTTTAGTTTAATTGGCATGATATCATTTTTGTTTTTTAATTCCAAACCAACTACTACAGAACCTACTTCACGGCTGTTTTTCTTCGCAAATTGAAAATAAGTAATGTCGTCATCTGGACCAAGAATATTATTTACAAATTCTTTTAAAGCTCCCGGACGTTGCGGAAACTGAATCATGAAATAATGCATCAAACCTTCGTAAAGCAAAGAGCGTTCCTTGATTTCGGCAGTTCTTTCAATGTCGTTATTGCTTCCGCTAACAATGCAAACTACAGTTTTGTCTTTTATTTTATCGGCATAAAAATCCAAAGCTGCAATTGTCAATGCTCCAGCCGGTTCAACAACCATTGCTTCTTCATTGTACAAACGTAAAATTGTTGTGCAAACTTTTCCTTCGGGAACTAAGATAATGTCTTCTAAATTATAGCGGCAAATATCAAAAGTTTTGTCACCAACTTGTTTTACTGCTGCACCATCCACAAATTTGTCGATTGTTTTTAATGCCGTATTTTTATTTTCTTCAATAGAAGTTTTCATCGAAGGCGCGCCTTTTGGCTCAACGCCAATGATTTTTGTATGCGGACTTAAATGCTTAAAAACTTCAGATAAACCCGAAGCCAGTCCGCCGCCACCAATTGGAACAAAAACATAATCGATTGGTTCTTTAAAACTTTCCAAGATTTCCAAACCAACAGTTCCTTGTCCGGCAATTACTTTTTCATCGTCAAAAGGATGTATGAAAGTTTTGTGGTTTTTAATGGCGTCTGCAGTTGCCGAAGCATACGCATCATCAAAAGTATCTCCAGTCAAAACAATCTCCACAAACGATTTCCCGAATAATTGAACTTGTTTTACTTTTTGTTTTGGAGTCGTTTTCGGCATATAAATCTTGCCTTGAATCTTTAAAAGATTACACGAATAAGCGACACCTTGCGCATGATTTCCAGCGCTGGCGCATACAATTCCGTTTGCTTTTTCTTTTTCATTTAATGAAGAAATCTTATTGTAAGCACCTCTGATTTTGTACGACCGCACAATTTGCAAATCTTCTCTTTTTAATAAAATAGTTGATTTGAATTCATCTGAAAGATTTAAATTTTGCGTTAAAGGTGTTGCCGCAACTACATTTTCAAGTTGCTTTTTTGCGTTAAGTACTTCGTTAAATAGATCCATAATGTTTAGTTTTTTTGCCACGAATTTCACGAATGAGCGCGAATTGAATTTCTTTTAAAATAAATAATTAGTGTCAATTCCTGTAATTCGTGGCGACTTAAAAAATAAAAAACCTCCCAATTGGGAGGTCTTCATAAATTATATTTTGCAAATTTATATAACACCTCGCCATTACTGCTGAATTGCAATAATGCTAATAATAGCGATAATAATGTTATTAAAGTTTGTCATTTTTTTAGCTGATTGAATAGCAAATGTACTTAATTATTTTTTTACAGGCGGATATTGTGCCATAATTTTGGTTACAAATTCAGTAATTCTTGCATCTTTTTTATCGATGCCTTTGTATAAAGTACCAATTCCTTGGCCTTGCCAAATCATTTCTTTTTTCTTAGCATCAATTAAATCGATAAACAATGTTCCTTCAGTGTATCTTGTAACTGAGGTTCCTCCGTACATATAAGGATTCCATCCGTAACCCCATCCGTATCCGTAACCGTAGCCCCATCCAGCGTAATATTGATTAACATCAACTTGTTCTTTGGATTTGGTAAAAATGTTAACTAGCAAATCAGGGTTTTCACTTTTGGTAAATCCTTTGGCTTCCATTTGAACTTCTATTGCTTTTAGAATTCGTTTTTTATCCAAATCAGAAATTTCGACCTTATCAATTCCGGGCTTAAAAAAAGCGTACGTTTTATAAGGCGTAAAGTCGACCGTTTTGTCATAGTCAGAATAAGCGCTTACCGAATCGCATGAGGCAAGTACTAAAAGTAAAAGAATCGGAATTAATTTTAATGCTTTCATATGTTTAATATTTAATGTTCTTATTTTGCTGTATAAGAATGCTTTGGCTTAAAGTAAGCTTTCGTCAACTATGTTTGGCAAAGTTACTTTTAGTAAAGGCTCGACTTGCATTGCTCTTTTTATGGCAAAAATCGCTTCGTCGTTTCGGGCCCAGCTTCTTCTTGAAATTCCGTTGTTGACATCCCAAAAAAGCATTGATGCTAAACGCTTTGAGGCCTCTTTAGAACCATCAAGAACCATACCAAATCCGCCGTTTATAACCTCTCCCCAGCCAACGCCACCGCCGTTGTGAATTGATACCCAAGTTGCGCCTCTAAAGCTGTCTCCAATTACGTTATGAATTGCCATATCGGCCGTAAAACGAGATCCGTCATAAATGTTTGACGTTTCTCTATAAGGCGAATCAGTTCCAGAAACGTCGTGATGATCGCGTCCTAAAACAACAGCGCCAATTTCACCTTTTGCAATGGCTTGGTTGAACGCTTCGGCAATTTTGATTCGGCCTTCCGCGTCAGCATATAAAATACGAGCTTGGGAACCAACTACAAGTTTGTTTTCCTGCGCACCTTTAATCCATTTGATGTTATCCTGCATTTGTTGCTGAATTTCATTTGGAGCTGTTTTTGCCATTTCTTCTAAAATTTGAGAAGCAATCGCATCCGTTTTCTGCAAATCTTCAGGTTTTCCAGAAGTGCAAACCCATCTGAAAGGTCCAAAACCGTAATCAAAACACATTGGTCCCATAATATCCTGAACATAACTTGGATATCTGAAATCAATATTATTTTCAGCCATAACATCTGCACCTGCGCGTGAAGCTTCTAATAAAAAGGCATTTCCGTAATCAAAAAAGTATGTTCCTTTTGCGGTATGTTTGTTGATTGCCAAAGCTTGTCTGCGCAACGATTCCTGAACTTTTTCTTTGAATAATTCCGGATTGTTTGCCATCATTTCGTTTGCCTCTTCAAAAGAAATTCCGACTGGATAATAACCTCCAGCCCAAGGATTGTGAAGCGAAGTTTGGTCTGAACCTAAATCAATTTTGATGTTTTCTTTGTCGAAACATTCCCAAACGTCAACTACATTTCCTAAATAAGCAATCGAAACCGTTTCTTTATTGGCTTTCGCCAAAGCGACTCTTTTGACCAATTCCTCAGTCGAAGTGACTATTTCATTAATCCAACCTTGTTCGTGGCGGATTTTAGTGATTTTCGGATTTACTTCGGCACAAACCGTAATACAACCCGCAATATTTCCGGCTTTTGGCTGTGCGCCCGACATGCCACCCAATCCAGAAGTTACGAATAAACTTCCTTCAGGATTTTGTTTTATTTTTCTGAAACCATTCAAAACGGTAATTGTAGTTCCATGTACAATTCCTTGCGGACCAATATACATATAACTTCCAGCGGTCATTTGGCCGTATTGCGAAACGCCTAAAGCATTCATTTTTTCCCAATCATCCGGTTTTGAATAATTCGGGATTACCATTCCGTTTGTCACGACTACTCTTGGTGCTTCAGAATGCGAAGGGAATAATCCCATCGGGTGTCCAGAATACATCGTTAAAGTTTGCTCATCTGTCATTTCAGACAAGTATTGCATTGTCAATAAATATTGTGCCCAGTTCTGGAAAACAGCTCCGTTTCCACCGTATGTAATCAATTCGTGAGGGTGTTGCGCCACAGCATAATCCAAATTATTTTGAATCATGTGCATAATGGCTTTTGCCTGCAAAGATTTTCCTGGATATTCTTCAATTGGACGCGCGTACATTCTGTAATCTGGACGAAAACGGTACATGTAAATACGACCATAAGTTTCTAATTCTTCTGAAAATTCTTGAATTAATTCGGCGTGATGTTTTGACTCGAAATAACGCAAAGCATTTTTTAAAGCCAATTTTTTTTCTTCTGCCGAAAGAATCTCTTTTCGTTTCGGAGCATGATTAATTGCTGGATCGTAAATCGCCTTTGGAGGTAATATTGAAGGAATTCCTTGTTGTATTTGTTCTTTGAAAGTCATTTTTTTAAGTTGCTGAGTTGCTGAGATTCTAAGCTACTAAGTTGCTAAAGTAGCCTTGTTAGATTAACAACAGATTAATTTTTGTTTTTTTAACTATGTCGTCCCGATGGGACGTAAATAGGAAGGGCGCTGAATAATTCTACCACTATTTTTTCTACCAATATTTTGCTCCAAACGGAGCATTTTCAAATCTTTGGAAAAGATGAAATGTTGGTCAAACATTAATCAAATAAGATTGACAATTGTCTAATTTTCAAATTGCCAAATTATCACATTGCCTTATTGCCACATTTTCGAATTAAAAAACTAGGGATAACGGATATCCGACCTGTGATAGGATTTGTGGATTTTAATCCTAAATTTTCGTGAGTGAATATCCATTTTATAATTTTAGATTGTTGATTTTAGATTGTTGATTTTAGATTGTTGATTTTAGATTGGAATTTGGAATTTAAAAATTGGAATTTTAATTGTCTAATTTTCAAATTGACACATTATCTAATTAGCCTTTCTTTCTGATTTCTCCCGTTCTTTTGTCAAAACCATACGGACAATGACGGCAACCACTTTTACAGCAATAACCACGTTTTAAATGGTGTTTTTCGGTAAAGCATTTATAACCTTCGGGCGTATAGTAAAAATCTTCGCCTTCGATTAATTTATTTTCATTACTTTGCTCGTTCATAAATCTGCTTTGGGTTCTTGCTTTGTTTCTTTAAAAAATCAAAAATAATTATTTGATTGAGATTTTAATGAAATCAAATAATTTTATAGCTACAAATTTATAAATTTTACAACCAATGTTTTTGATTGTTGCTAAATATTTAATTCCGAAAGGGTATCGTGGAATGGCTTTATTCCCGTTTATCTTGGTTAAATATGATTTTGATAGAACCAATGCAACATTTGTCAATCACGAAAAAATACATTTGAGACAACAATTAGAAATGCTGGTTTTGCCTTTTTTTATTTGGTATTTTTTAGAATTTTTGATTCGTTTGATCCAATATAAAAATAAAGATTTGGCCTATCGAAATATTAGTTTTGAAAGAGAAGCTTATCAAAATGAAACCAATACTAATTATTTAAAAAACCGATCTTTTTTTCAGTTTTTAAATTATTTAAAAGCTTTAAGCAGTAAGCAATAGGCTTTAGGCTTAAAAAATATTTAAAATATGCTTGTCACTTTTGACTTTTGACATTCGACTTTTCAACTTATAAAAATGAATACAGTTTTCAATCAGCCAATAAATATTCAATTTCCGAATAATGTTTCGTTGACAATTAAACGAGAAGATCTCATTCATCCTTTTGTTTCGGGGAATAAATTTAGAAAACTGAAATATAATTTGCTTCAGGCGAAAGCCGAAAATAAAATGACTTTGTTGACTTTTGGCGGTGCGTTTTCGAATCATATTGCGGCAGTAGCTTTTGCAGGAAAAGAGCAAGGATTTAAAACTATTGGAATTATTCGCGGGGATGAACTTTTTGATAAAATTGAGGAAAATCCGACGCTGAAATTTGCTAAGGAAAACGGAATGGAATTTGAGTTTGTTTCTCGAGAAGAGTATCGTTTGAAAAGCGAAATTCCATTTATTGAAAAACTAAAAGCGAAATTTGGTGACTTTTATTTAGTTCCCGAAGGCGGTACAAATGAACTCGCTGTAAAGGGGTGTGAAGAAATTTTAACAGATGAAGATTCGGTTTTTGATTATGTTTGTTGCGCTGTTGGAACCGGCGGTACGATTTCTGGATTAATAAATAGTGCATTGCCGAATCAGAAAATTTTAGGTTTTCCAGCCTTAAAAGGTGACTTTCTAAAGGATGAAATTCGTATTTTTGCAAAAAAAGATAACTGGAATTTAATTTCTGACTATCATTTTGGAGGTTATGGCAAGATAAATTTAGAATTAATTGAATTTATTAATGCTTTTTTTGAAGAAAATAAAGTGCCCTTAGATCCAATTTATACAGGAAAAATGGTTTTTGGCGTTATAGATTTGATCAGCAAAAATTATTTTCCCGCACATTCAAAAATTTTACTCATTCATACTGGCGGATTACAGGGAATTAGCGGAATGAATATGAAGTTGAAGCAGAAAAAATTACCAATACTCAAAATCAATGATTAAAAAAATTGTATTACTTCTCGTAATATTAGCTTTAGCAAGTTGCTCTTCTAGCAAGCCTGTTATCGCGACGACTAAAAAAGCGGCAGCGACTCAAGCCAGAACGGCTTCGGTTAAAAAAAGTCCGTCAGCTAAACCAGTTGGTAAAAATTATCCTTCTACAAATAATAGTACTGAAGTTATTCAGTCGACTTCAAAAACGGTTGTAACCAGCGATTTAATCAATAATTATATTTTGCAATTTAAGGATATTGCAATGGGAAACATGAAAACCTATGGAATTCCTGCCAGTATTATTTTGGCGCAAGGAATTTTGGAATCTGGTGCCGGAAAAGGAGATTTGGCGCTTGAAGCGAATAACCATTTCGGAATAAAATGCCATAAAGATTGGTTGGGCGAAAGTGTTCGCCATGACGATGATTCGGCTCAGGAATGTTTTAGAAAATATCCGCAAGCTTCAGAATCGTATAGAGATCACGCATTGTTTTTAGTTGGGAAAAAGAGATACGAAACATTATTTACTTACGAAAAAGACGATTATAAAGCTTGGGCAAAAGGATTAAGAGCCTGTGGTTATGCCACAGATCCTAATTATCCAGATAAATTGATAAGTTATATTGAGCGCTACAATTTGCATCAATATGATTGCCAGGTTACGGGTCGAAATTATGTCCCAATCAGTAAAACGACTCCAGCAAAAAGTCCGTCTGCAGTTGCAAGTTCTGATCCGAAAATCAATTTGAATTCAAATGATCCTAATTTGTACGAAGTTCAAAAAGGAGATACTTTATATTCGATTTCAAAGAAATTCAATTTATTAGTTGATGATTTGAAACAAAAAAATAATTTGACCGATAATGCCATTTCGATTGGGCAAAAACTCAAAGTGAAATAATAATTATGAATTGTTAATTGTAAATTATTAATGAAAAGAAAAATCGTAATTGGAATTTTTATTTTTGCAACAATTATTACAATTAGATTTTTCTGTGGTGTTTATCAACATGATGAATTTTCAGAAAAGTATTTTTTTATAAAACATAGACCAACTTGGAAATGGATATTTTATTCGCCAATCGGAATGTCCGATAAAAAAATAGAAGAGTTTTCAAAAGAAGAACAAACAGAACAAAAATATTTCAATGAGTTTGTAAAAGATCAAGGTTTAAGTCGATAATTAAATCTAAGATCTGAACTCAAAAAATTAAAATTAAATGTTATATAAAAGAAGTAGTCAGCTTTTTGCTGAAGCAGAAAAAGTAATTCCGGGAGGAGTAAATTCACCAGTTAGAGCGTTTAAAGCAGTTGGCGGAACTCCGATTTTTGTAAAAAGTGCTAAAGGCGCTTATTTATATGATGAAGATGGAAATAAATTAATTGATTACATCAACTCTTGGGGACCAATGGTTTTAGGTCATGCGTATCAGCCAGTAGTTGATGCAGTAGTTGAAAAAGCAAAACTAGGAACTTCATTTGGAATGCCGACAGAATTAGAAACAGAAATTGCAGCTTTGGCGGTTTCAATGGTTCCGAATATTGATAAAATTCGTTTTGTAAATTCAGGTACAGAGGCTTGTATGAGTGCGATTCGTCTAGCTCGTGGCTTTACAAAGAGAGATAAAATTGTAAAATTTGCAGGTTGCTACCACGGACATTCTGATTCATTTTTGATTCAAGCAGGAAGTGGGGCAGTAACTTTTGGTTCGCCAAATAGCCCTGGTGTAACAGAAGGAACTGCAAAAGATACTTTGTTAGCAAAATATAATGATTTAGAAAATGTAAAAACACTTGTTGAAGCTAATAAAGGCGAAATCGCAGCCATTATTATTGAAGCTGTTGCCGGAAATATGGGATGTATTGTTCCGAAAGAGGGCTTTTTGCAAGGTTTAAGAGATTTGTGTACAGCAAACGGAATTTTATTGATTTTTGATGAGGTAATGACCGGTTTCCGTTTAGCTCGCGGTGGCGTTCAGGAATTATATGGTATTGATGCTGATATCGTAACTTTCGGAAAAGTTATTGGAGGAGGATTGCCAGTTGGTGCTTTTGCGGCGCGCGAGGAAATCATGAATTATTTGGCACCTCTTGGACCAGTTTACCAAGCAGGAACATTATCTGGAAATCCGTTAGCAATGGCGGCTGGATTGGCAATGTTGAAAGCGTTAGATTCTGATCGAGAAATTTTCACTCGTTTAGAAGAAAAAACAGCTTATTTGGAAGCAGGAATTGACAGAGTTTTAAAAGCAAATAATGTTGTTTTTACCATCAATAGAGTAGGTTCGATGATTTCAGTTCACTTTGATGCAAATCCAGTTACGGATTTTCAAACTGCAGCAAAAGGTGATAATGAAACCTTCAAGAAATTCTTCCACGGATTATTGCAGGAAGGTGTTTACATTGCACCATCGGCATACGAAACATGGTTTATAACAGATGCCTTGACTTACGAAGATTTAGATTTTACAATTAACGCAATTGATAAAGTTTCAAAAACATTTTAATTTCTGAAATTAAAATAGAATAAATGGAAAGTCCGCCTTTTAGAAAGAGCGGACTTTTTTTATGATTATTATCCTTATTTTGTAGTTAATAAAAAGTTAATGAAGGGTTGTTTTCTTGTGTTTTTGTAATCAAAAATTATTTTTGTTTATCAAATAACCATTAAACCTGCAATAATGAAGAAATTTTTGATTTTATCTGCAATGGCTACATTTATGCTATTGCCAGCAAATCAATTTGCCCAGTCAAAAAAGAAAAAGGACGAAACTCCAGTTGCTCCTCCAGAAAAAAAATCAGAATCTACGATCAAGGAATACAGCAAAGTAATCACAAAAGATGCTGTTTCTGATGAAGGACTTTTCACCGTTCACAAAGTGGACAAAAAATACTACTTCGAAATCCCAAACAAATATTTAAATAAAGATATGCTTCTTGTAAGCAGATTAGCAAAACTGCCTTCAAACTTAGGTGGAGGTTATGTGAATGCTGGATCTGAAACGAATGAGCAATTGGTTGTTTGGCAACGTTTTCAAGATAAAATCTTAATCAAATCAAAATCGTACAATTCGGTTGCAAATGATACTTTGCCAATCAGCATTTCAGTTAAATCAAACAATTACGAACCAACATTGTTTACTTTTGATATCGTTGCTTTCAGTAAAGATTCTGCAAATACGGTGATCGACGTAACGAAGTTTTACAGCACGGATGTCAAGGCAATCAGCGGAATTTCTGCGGAAATGCGTGACACATACAAAGTAAAAGGATTGGACGATTCTAGAAGTTTCATCAATAAAATTAAAAGTTTCCCAATGAATATTGAAGTCATTCAAGACATGACTTACAATGCTTCAAAACCATCAATGTTAGAAGAATCGGAATCAATCAGCATTCAGATGAATCAATCGATGATTTTATTGCCAGAAGTGCCAATGAAACCAAGATTAGCCGATCCTCGCGTGGGTTGGTTTACGGTTAGTCAATACGATTATGGCAGCAACGAATTAAAATCAGATTTAAAAACATACATCCGTCGTTGGAGATTGGAGCCAAAAGATCCAGAAGCTTATGCGAGAGGAGAATTGGTTGAGCCAATAAAGCCAATTGTGTATTACTTAGATCCAGCAACTCCTGAAAAACTGAAAAAATACATCAAACAAGGAATCGAAGAATGGCAAAAACCTTTTGAAACTGCCGGATTTAAAAATGCCATTATTGCAAAAGATGCGCCAACGAAAGAAGAAGATCCTGATTTTAGTCCGGAAGATATTCGTTACTCTGTGATTCGTTATGTAGCAAGTACAACTCGAAATGCAGTTGGGCCAAGCGTTTCTGACCCTAGAACGGGCGAAATTATCGAGAGTGATGTTATTTGGTATCACAATCATTTGCGTTCGTACAGAAACAGATATTTGCTTGAAACAGGTGCAGCGAATCCGTCAGCGAGAACATTGCAGACAAGCGACGAAGAAATGGGCGAAATGATGCGAATGGTAATTGCGCATGAAGTTGGGCATGCATTAGGTTTTCCGCATAATATGGGAGCAAGTTCTTCATACGATGTTGAAAGTTATAGAAACGGCCCTTTTACACAAGAAAATGGTATTTCTCCAAGTATAATGGATTACGCGCGTTATAATTACATCGCACAGCCTGGCGATCAAAATATTCGTTTTATTCGTAAAATGGGAGCTTACGATCATTATGCGTTGAACTGGGGATACAGAGTGATTCCGAATGCAAAATCTCCTGAGGCTGAAAAAGCAACTTTAGATAAATGGATTTTGGACAAAGCTGGAAACCCGATTTATAAATTTGGAAAACAAAGCAGTACGTTTGATCCTTCTTCACAAACAGAAGATGTCGGAAATAATTCAATGAAAGCAAGTACTTACGGAATGAAAAATCTGGAGTATGTGGCTAATCATTTAAGCGAATGGACAAGCAAAGTCACGAATGATTATGACGATTTAAGCGAATTATATAAGGAAATGTTAGATGTTTGGGGGAGATATGTTGGTCACGTTGTAACCAATGTTGGAGGTGTTTATGAAAACACAAAAAATCCAAATCAACCTGGAAATGTTTATGAAGTAGTTCCAAAAGCAAAACAAATCGATGCAATGAACTGGCTTCAAGCAAATGCTTTTGCATCGCCAACATGGATTGTAAACATCAATACTTTAAAAAACACAGATTATGCTGGTTATACGGAAACGTTCAGAAATATTCAGGTGAGACATTTGAACAATTTGTTGAGTATTCCTCGCATTGGAAGATTGATGGATAATGAAATTCTAGGCGCTGATACTTACAAAGCTTTAGACTTCTTTAAAGATTTAAGAAAAGGAATTTGGAAAGAAGCTGCTGCAGCATCAAATGTGACGATTTACCGCAGAAATCTGCAAAGAGCCTACATTGACAGAATGGGGTATTTGATGACCGAAGAAATGAAGCCGACAGAAAGAGGCAGTGTGTATTACAATGTTGGGCAGTCAGATCTTAGAGCTTTGGTTCGCGGTGAATTGAGTGCTTTGAAAAAATCGCTTGTAGCGGCAAAAGCGACAGGAGTAAACACAGAAACAAAATACCATTATGAAGATTGTATCAAGCGAATTGATTTGATTTTAAATCCGATTAAATAATTGAGTTATAAAAACAAAAAAGAGGCCTTAAAAAGCCTCTTTTTTTATGAAAACAAATTAGTTGCTGTCATTTCTGTATTCTCTCATTTTTTCTCTTGCTTTGTCTTTGTTTTCTTCCTGAATTTTTTTCCATTTCGTGTATTGGTCAGCATTCAAGATCGATTTCATTTTAGCATCATTTGCATCTCTTTCTGCGATCATTTCTTTTTTGAAAGCTTCTCTTTCAGCTGCAGTTGGTTTTGTGCCGCTGTCTTTACTTGCTTGACGAGCTTCTCTCATTTTTTCTGCTTTAGCGCTTCTGTCAGCCAAAAGCTGTTTTACTTGCGCTTGCTGATTGGCATCTAAAGTCAATTCAGAAGTCAGTTTTTGTAGTTGTTTTTCATTACGCTGTTCAGGCGTCATTCTTTCTTTTTGGTCACGAGCTGGTTTTTGAGCCATGTCTTGCGCAAAAGTTGCTACTCCAATAAATAACATAGCGGCGATAAATAGTTTTTTCATGATTAAGTTTTTTTAATTGTTATACCGATTAGACTTTTTGAAATTAATTAGGTTTAATTTCTTCAAAAGAATTATGTTTTATTTAACAAATTGATATATAATCTATTAAAACGTTTCTTATAAGAGTTATAGTATAGAAATAATTGCGTATTTTTAATGAATCAACCTTTAGGATAAAATCTCATGGACACAAATACTAAATCAAATAAAATCGCTTTTTTTTCAACGCAGCCTTACGACAAGTCTTTTTTCAATAAATACAATGCTGATTTTGGTTTTCAATTGGATTTTTTTGAAACGCAATTAAATCCACAAACGGCTGTATTGATTGAAGAATGCGAAATTGTTTGTGTGTTTGTCAATGACATTGTAAACGAAACCGTGATTAAGCAATTAGCAGAGAAAAAAGTGAAAATAATTGCGTTGCGATGTGCCGGATTTAATAATGTCGATTTAGAAGCGGCTAAAAAATACAACCTAAAAGTTTGTCGAGTTCCTGCTTATTCGCCACAAGCAGTTGCCGAACATGCGATGGCAATGATTTTGACTTTAAACCGAAAAACTCATAAAGCGTATAACAGAGTTCGTGAGCAAAATTTCTCTTTAAACGGATTATTAGGTTTCGATTTATTCGGAAAAACAATTGGGATTATCGGAACCGGAAATATTGGAAAAGCATTTTCTAAAATTGCTTTAGGATTTGGCTGTAAAGTTTTGGCTTATGATATTGTCGAAAATGAAGAAATGAAAAATGAAGGCGTCTCTTTTGTGAGTTTGGAGGAGATTTTCAAATCAAGTGATATTATTTCGCTTCATTGTCCCTTAAACGAACAGACAAAACATGTCATTAATTCGACTTCGATTTCTTTTATGAAAGATAGCGTGATGATTATCAATACCAGCCGTGGTGGGTTAATTGAAACGGCTTCGGCAATTGAAGGTTTGAAAGATGGAAAAATTGGTTATTTAGGGATTGATGTTTATGAGCAAGAAGAAAAGCTTTTCTTTAGAGATCTTTCTGCAGATATCATTCAAGACGATGCAATTCAGCGCTTGATGAGTTTTCCGAATGTTTTGGTAACGGCGCACCAAGCCTTTTTTACCAACGAAGCTTTAACGCAGATTGCATTAGTTACTTTCAATAATATTAAATCATTATTGACACAGAATGATATTGAAAATAAGGCAGCTTTACTTGTATAGCTTTTGCTTTTTAAACCCGACAGGTTTTTAAAACCTGTCGGGTTTCGAATTAATTCAATTACGAATTTAAATTATCAGGTTATGAAAAATAAAATTCTAATTCTAGTAGGGATTTTGGCATTCTATTGTTGTCAGAATAAAGACAATTCGAAAAATATTGTAAAAACCATTGTTCAGGATACGCTTTCAAAAACTATGGGAGGAACAGCAAATTTGAGTGAAGCGCCGCCAAAACCAGATAAAGCGGTTGAGCTGATTAGGAAACAATTGCAGGTTTTATTAAAGAAAGATTTACCTGTAATGACTAAAGAGCAGCGATTCTTTTATTATGAAGCTTTTGACTTAAATAAAGATGGAAAAAACGAATATTTCGTTGGTTTCTCTAATTCCTATTTCTGCGGAAGCGGAGGCTGTTCAGGCTATATTTTAAATAATGATGGCAGTGTGATAAATCCTTTTACTGTAACTGTTTTTCCAATTATAGTGACAACAGTGCCAACGGAAAATTATTATGGTCTTGTAATGAGAAGTGGAGAAAAATTTCATCTCATAGACATGAAAAACGGAAAATACCCATCAAACCCATCCGTTACAGAAGTATTTAGAGGGACTTTTCCTGTGCCAAACACTAAGGTTTTAGATATTGAAGGAAAGAAATTGGAGAAGTACTCGTTTTAGCTACGATTCATATTGTCTGCTTTAATTTTTTTGAATAGCTTTTTAATTAATTGGTATATCGATATAATTAAACCCAATCCGAAAAAAATTACTGTAATATAACCTATAATGATTTTGGTTAATTTATTGCCTTTTTTGAAATCTTCAGGATAATTAAGAAGATATAAGCCATTTAAAATAAGTATCAAACAGGCGAAAATTATTGCAATGATTGTTTTTGAAGAGTTACGATTGATTGTGCTGTTATTTTTTTTCAGGAAATAGTAAATGAAACCCAAGCCACCAAAAAGGAGAATGCCGTTAATATTCATTAATCTCTTTTTTAAAATTAATGATTCACTTAGTTGTATGTGTGGATTTATAAAAGAATCTAACAAAGAATATGTTCCAATAATTGTAAATATTGAGCAGACGATATAAATAAAGTAATTTTTTCTCATTATAGTGATTAAATCAAAGGTTAAAGTAAATAAAAAACCCGACAGGTTTTTAAAAACCTGTCGGGTTTGAAATATCATAAAATCTGATTGGAATTTGAGATTTTAAAACTTTGGAGTTTAACCAACTAGTTCCACAAATTTAAACTCACCATCCACAACAACTTTAGTCAAACCGTGTTTAGATAAGTTTTTCATAGAAGCATCCCATTTTTTACCGCTTAAATTAGCAGTAATTTTAAGTTGCCCTAAGTCCATTCTATTTTCATTTCCTTTCAATAAATCAACAATAAATTTTTCTTCATCAGAAAGTTCAATTGTTTGTTTTTTCTCAGGACGCATTTGAGGGAACAATAAAACTTCTTGAATCGAAGCATTATTTGTCAAATACATAATCAAACGATCCATTCCAATTCCCATTCCAGAAGTAGGAGGCATACCGTACTCAAGCGCTCTTAAGAAATCTTCGTCGATAATTCCGTTTGCTTCATCATCACCTTTTGCAGCCAAACGCATTTGATCTTCAAAACGCTCTCTTTGGTCAATTGGGTCATTCAATTCAGAATAAGCATTTGCGATTTCTTTTCCGCAAACCATTAATTCAAAACGCTCCGTCAAATCTGGATTATCGCGGTGCTCTTTACAAAGCGGCGACATCTCCTTAGGGTAATCAGTAATGAAAGTTGGCTGAATATAATTTCCTTCACATTTTGCTCCAAAAATTTCATCAATCAATTTTCCTTTACCCATTGTTTCATCAACCTCGATTCCCATTCCGCGTGCCGCTTCAAACAATTCTTGTTCAGTTTTACCAGAAATATCAAAACCAGTAAAATGTTTGATAGAATCAGTCATTGTAACACGAGCGTAAGGCGCTTTAAAGTTGATTTTGTGCTCGCCAAAAGTAACTTCACTAGTTCCGTTAACGGCAATTGCACAATGCTCTAGTAAGCCTTCTGCAAATTCCATCATCCAGTTGTAGTCTTTGTAAGCTACATATATTTCCATTGCAGTAAACTCAGGATTATGCGTTCTGTCCATTCCTTCGTTACGGAAGTTTCTAGAGAACTCATAAACACCTTCAAATCCACCAACAATTAATCTTTTTAAGTATAACTCATTCGCAATACGCATGTAAAGCGGAATGTCAAGCGAATTATGATGCGTAATAAACGGTCTTGCCGAAGCACCACCAGGAATTGACTGCAAAACTGGAGTATCAACCTCAAGATATCCAGCATCGTTAAAATAACCACGCATCGCGCTAAATAACTTTGTACGTTTAATGAAAGTTTCTTTCACTTGCGGATTTACAGTTAAATCTACATAACGCATTCTGTAACGCAATTCAGCATCGTTAAACGCATCGTGTACATTTCCTTCTTCGTCAACTTTTGGTAACGGAAGCGGGCGCAACGTTTTACTCAAGAAAGTAAAACCACTCACACGAATACATTTTGCACCAACTTGTGTAGTAAACAATTCACCTTCAATTCCGATAAAATCACCTAAATCGGTTAATTTTTTGAAAACTTGGTTGTACAAAGTTTTATCGTCACCTTCACACAAAACATCACGATTTACGTACAATTGAATACGTCCTTCGCTGTCCTGTAATTCAGCAAAACAAGCTTTACCTTGATCACGAACACTCATCAAACGTCCCGCAACAATCACCTTCTTACCCTCTTCAAATGACTCCTTTATCTGCTTCGAAGTATGATTTACAGGAAAAAGATTAGCCGGATAAGGATTGATTCCTAAGTTGCGTAAGTTCTGAAGTTTTTCTCTTCTAATGATTTCTTGTTCTGATAATGCCATTTGTGCTCTGTTTTTTTAAGTGTGCAAAGATAGTTTTTAAGTCGCAAAGTTGCAAAGTCATAAAGTCTAAAGTTTTAGAAAAGAGTAATGTTTTTTATTAGAAGCAGAAAAAACGGTTTTTTGATAGGCTTTTGTCCCGCTATCCGCTTTATCTTTTTCTTGCTAAAGAAGCAAGAAAAAGGATACCGCTTCTATCGGGGCTAATTGAGCAGTTTTAGTTTTCACAAGAAGTTTTAGTAGGAGTCATTGCGAGGAACGAAGCAATCACATTTGGGTTGTCAGTTCAATATTTTGAATGAAATTTTCTTTTGTTAATGCAATTGCTTCGTCCCTCACAATGACTAAAAAACTTAGTATCTTAGTCCCTCAGAACCTTAGCATCTTAAAAAAAAAATGAAATACCTATCAGCCGTTTTGTTCTTACTTTCTTTTGCAAGTTGCCAAATTACAGAAACCATTAATCTAAATTCAGACGGAAGCGGAAACATTGAATATTATAATCTTCGCGATGAAAACAGCTTCGCTCAGCTAGGAAGACAAGATCTTAGATACGAGAAATTTAGAGATACAATTTTTACTTTTCAAGATTACATAACCAAGTATCAAGCCACTTTTGTAAGGTTCAATAAAGCAGATCAAGCGCTGTTTACAGAACATGCAAATGTTAAAATGCATATCAAGACCGATCCAATTCAAATGGAGAATTTTAATCGAGTCTCGCTTGATTTTAAGAAGATAGAAACAATTCCAGATATTTATGAAAGTCTTGGATTAGCAAATTCACTGAAAGAAAATTACCCGATACATAGGAAAAGCTATAGAATAAAATACACTTTTGACGGAACATTCTTTAAAAGAACTTTTACCATAACCGACCCTGAAAAATTCGAGAAAGACAAAAAGGAAATGGAAGAAAGAAATCAAATGTATTCCAAATATAAAGCCGCACAATCGTACACATTGAAGTATAATTTTCCGAAAAAAATAAAATCAGTTTCAAATGAAAAAGCGATTATTAGTTCGGATAAAAAATCATTAATCTTAGAAGTACAGCTTTCAGATTGTTTAAAAAATCCAGAAATAACAAATTTAGAAGTAGTTCTAGAATAAAGGAATTTAGGCGCATTTTAATAAACTCAGTAACTTAGAATCTTAGAACCTTACAGCTTAAAAAAGTTCGTATCTTTGATAAAAAATAAAACCATTATGAAATTATATAAACTACTGTTTTTTTCTTTTTTATTAGCATCATTAACAAGTTGCACTTTCACTGAAAATATTTACATCAACGATAACGGATCTGGAAAATTTTCGGTAGACATGGATGGTTCATCTTTAATGCAAATGGCAGGTGACCAAATTGGAAGTCAAATTGGAGGCGATACAAAAAAAGATATTGATACAACTTTTACGTTCAAACAATTGCTTGCAGAGAAAAAAGATAGTATCGCAAAACTTTCTCCAGAAACGCAAAAAGAACTCAAAAAGCTCGAAAACTTTATAGTTACAACCAAAGTAAATGCTGAGAAAAAACAGTTTTTAATGACTTTGGCAACTGATTTTAAGAGCGTAAATGAACTTCAGGATATTTTGCAAACGGCTAGTACTTTACAAAAACTTGAAGGTGGTGCAAATGCAAATCCGTTAGGAAACGGTTTTGGCGATAATAAAAGCAAGCTGAGTTATACCTACGACGGAAAGAAATTTACTAGAAAAGCAATAATCGACCAGCAAAAATTGGCGGAAAAGCTTAATGATTCGTCTGCAGATATGTCGAAAATGATATTTGCATCGTCTAGTTATGTGGTTAAATATCATTTTCCAAAAAAAATAAAGAAAGTTTCTAATCCAACCGCTTTATTCAGCGACGATAGAAAATCAATTACAATTCAATACTCTTTTACGGATTATATGGAGAATCCGGACAAACTTAACTTTGATGTTGAGTTTGAAAAATAATCAAAATGAATAAAAAAATTCAACTTCAGGATCTGGGAAACAGAGACTATAAATCGACTTGGGAATATCAAGAAGATCTTTTTAAAGACATAGTCGATTTAAAAATCAAAAACAGAAGAGAAGAACTAGATTTGCCAACTCCAAATTACTTGTTATTTGTTGAGCATCCCCACGTTTATACTTTAGGGAAAAGCGGTGATCTGGAAAATTTATTATTAAACGAAAAACAATTAGAAGCTAAAGGAGCGACTTTTTATAAAATCAATCGTGGAGGTGATATCACCTATCATGGTCCTGGACAAATTGTCGGTTATCCAATTTTGGATTTAGAAAACTTCTTTACCGATATTCATAAATACCTTCGTTTGCTAGAAGAATCAATTATTCTAACATTAGCAGAATACGGATTGGAGTCGGGCAGGAGCGAAGGAGAAACGGGCGTTTGGCTTGGTGTAGGAACTCCATTTGCGCGTAAAATTTGTGCAATGGGAGTTCGTGCTTCACGATGGGTCACCATGCACGGATTTGCTTTAAATGTAAACGTCGATTTAGGTTATTTTGATAACATTATTCCGTGTGGTATTCGCGGAAAAGGTGTGACTTCTTTAAATGTGGAACTAGGAGTAGAAAAAGTGGATGAAGAAGAAGTAAAATCTAAAATAATCAAACATTTCACCGAATTGTTTGAAGCGGAATTTGTTTAAGATTTAAAGTAATTCAAGTATGGAAAAGGAAGATAAAAAATCATTTTTAAAGCATTTAGGACTTCCCGAAAAAGAATTACTTGAATTTTTGAATATTTCGAAGCACAATAAAATAGCTAAAACAAATTATTTTATTCGCGAAGGACAAGTGCCACGCAAAATAGCTTTTGTCGTAAAAGGGTTGTTTCGATATGTTTACACGCACGAAAACGGAAACGAATTCACTAAAAATATTATAGCCGAAGGGAATTTTATAAGTTCTTATTCGGCTATGATTTATAATACAACTTCCTATTTTTCTATAGAAGCTTTAGAAGATTCTGAAGTTTTGGAAATTGATTATACTAATTGGATCGAATTAAAAGAAAACAATCCTTTTTGGAATGTATTTTTGGTCCAAATTCTCGAAAAAGCATTTTGCATCAAAGAGAAAAGAGAAAGAGAATTACTTCTTTTAGATGCTGAAAAACGATATGAAATTTTTACTTCTGAATTTCCAAATATTGAAAATCGCATTTCGCAACAAATTATAGCTTCTTATTTAGGCATTCAGCCAGAATCCTTAAGCCGACTTAAAAGAAAAATCAAGAGTTAACATAGGTCAATGTGACTCTTAATTTCGTGGGTTATTTTTGATTTCTAATTTAAAAAATGAAATTATGGAAATCTTAAATAGTACCATTGTCGTTACTGGAGGAAGCTCTGGTTTAGGACTTGAAATGTGCCGTCAGCTTATTGCAAAAGGAAATAAAGTGATTGCTTGTTCAAGTACTAAGGAAAAACTTGAAAATGCGCAAAATCAGTTGCCTGAGTTAATTGTATATAAATGCAATATTGCAAATGAGTCTGAATGTGAGGATTTTGCAGAATGGTTGCGAATCAATCACTCCGATGTAAATATCCTGATTAACAATGCAGCAATTGTCAGCAAAACTCATTTTATAGAGGATCATTTTTCATTGGAAAAAATGAATGACGAATTCTCAGTTAATTTATTTGCACCAATACGTTTGGTAAAATTGCTGTATCCGCTTTTGATTCAAAATCAGAATTCAAAAATCATTAATATTACAACTGGATTGGTATACGTTCCTAGAGTTGCTTATCCTTTTTATAATGCAAGCAAGGCAGGATTTCATTCTTTTACGCAGGTTTTAAGAGAACAATTGAAAAATGAACAAATTAAAATTGTTGAGGTGTTGTTTCCCGTGGTCGATACGCCTTGGCACAAAGGCAAGCCACCAAAAATCGCCATAACACCTGAAAAAGCAATCTCTGAAATGTTAGAAGCAATTTCTGAAAATAAAACCGAAATAAGAATTGCAAAAGTAAAACTGCTTTATTTGCTTTTTAGAATAGTACCTCATTTTGCTTTCAAAAAAATAAATAGCCTTTAAAATAGCAAAGTTTTCAGGTCAATGAAGGCGGTGCATTTTTATGTATAAAATGGCTTTTCTTCCAAAAAATATTCGAAAAATGAAAAAAGTGTTTCTCAATAGTTAAGATTTTGAACGTATGACAAATTACGGTGTTATGCTGGTTTTGTTCTGTTTTTATGCTAAATTTGGGTATGTTGATATGAAATCCTAATTATTCTAATGTAAAAGCTTATGAGAAAACTTTACTTCCTTTTTTTCCTTTTTATGCTTAATGGCCTTTTTGCGCAAAAGAAAGATAAATTATATCCAATTGCCGCTTACGAAAAAGTGTGGCAGGAAAAGAATAGTGATGCCAGATTAAAAATGATTAAGTCGATTTGGTTGGAAGACAGTACTTTTGAAGATCCATCTGCTTCAATAAAAGGAACTGCAGCATTTAATAATGTAATTAATGAATTTTATAAAAAATTCCCTGATGCGGTTTTGACTTCTGGTGCAAAAATCGTCAAGGATAATTATGTAACATGGGAATGGAAAATTGTTGATTCAAAAGGTAAATTAATAATGGCAGGGCGAGATTTTGCTCGTTTGAATGGTAAAGGCCAAGTAAGCAAAATTATTGGTTTTTGGGATAAGGACGCAACCTTGCCTGAAGCTGATGTTGTGAAAAATTTGGAAGCCGATAATTTTAAAGTTGTAGCAAAATATTATGAATGTCTTTTTAAAACAAGAGATTTTGATACGATGGCAACTTTGATTGAAGATGGAGCGGTGTATACTCAAGCGACAGGTTTGCCATATGGAGGAACTTACGTGGGTTTTGCAGAATGGAATAAAATGTTTGCAAAAGCAGCTGAATTCTTTGACTTGCAAATTGAAAAAGAACCGACTTATTTTAGTGACGCTTCCAAGAATGAAGTCATTATTTATTTCACTATAAGTTGTAAAGCTAAAAAATCAGGCAAAACAATGTCGATGCCTATTTCAGAACATTTTGATTTGAAAAACGGAAAAATTACGGCAATCAGACCGTTTTATTATGATACCAAACAATTTGCTGAATTTTTGAAAAGCAAAAAATAATAAAAAAGCGACCTTAATATATAGGTCGCTTTTTTTATTCTAAAAAATCGAGAGTAAGCTGTTCAGGCAATAATCGAAAACTCATTCGATGGTATTTTGTCGTTCCGTATTTTTTAATGGCTTCTCGATGTTCCTTGGTTGGATATCCTTTGTTTTGTTTCCAATTGTACATCGGGAATTCTTCGTGAATTTGATCCATATATTCGTCGCGATATGTTTTTGCCAAAACAGATGCTGCCGCAATACTCAGGAATTTTGCGTCACCTTTAATAATGCTTTGATTGGGTATTGATTTCAACAATTCAATTTCTTCAAATGAAAATTGTTTGCCAAAAGTGTTTTTAAGTCCGAGTTTGGCATTCAAGGAACGATTTCCATCGACTATAATATATTCGGGTACATGTTTCAGTTTTAAAATACATTCCTGCATTCCCTTCATGGATGCATTAAGGATATTTATTTCGTCAATTTCTTCAGGAAATAAATGTGTTACTGCAAAACAAACAGCCTCTTGCTCAATGATGGGTTTTAAAAGTGCTCTTGTTTTTTCAGACAACTGTTTACTGTCATTCAAAATAGCGTTTTCAAAATCTTCCGGCAAGATAATAGCTGCTGCGGTAACGGGACCAGCCAGGCAACCACGACCAGCTTCATCTGTTCCAGTTTCTAAAATAAATCCAGAGAAGTTCTTTTTGAGCATTTTTAGGCTTTTTTGGGCAACAAAGATTATAAAAAATTCTGCAAATTGATGAAATGACGATTAAATTTCAGTGACAAGTCTTAAAAATAGGGTCAAATTTTATGGTTTGCCTTCATTTTTGAATACTGATTTTCGTTATTTTTTACACTTTATCTTAATAATTTTGGTTACCAACTGTTTTTTTTTGAGCTTTTTAAAATCAAATATTGAAAAAACTTAAAAAAAATTGATGTTTTAGGTTATTTGAGGCTTGTTTTTGTCAAAAGTTCAAAAAACAAAGTAAAATTAACGAAGTTGATAAAAGAAATTAGGGTTTTTTATGAGTTTAACGATTTGATTTTCTTAAATGTTAAAATTATTTAACATTTTAACGGTTGTAAAGTTGTGTTTTTGGTTTTTTTGGAAAGAAAAATACTACCTTAAAACTTAAATAGTTATATTTTCAAGGGATGGATTAAGCTTTTGTTAATAATCTTAAGGAAATTTAAGTTCAAATAGTTTGTTATTTTAAGAAATAATTAAGATGTTTGTCGCATACTAATTCAAAATAAATTAAAATGAAATTAAAATTTAAATGGATTTTTACGCTCCTTGTAGCGTTATCTATGCAGTTTTCTTTCGCTCAAGAGAGAACTGTAACTGGAAAGGTATCTGATAAAACAGGTGTTATTCCAGGAGTAAATGTTCTTGTGAAAGGATCTAAAACAAATACTCAGACAGATTTTGATGGAAGTTATTCTATTAAAGCAAAGACTGGTGATGTTTTGGTTTTTTCATATGTTGGTATGAACAACAAACAAGTTACTGTAGGAACTTCAAATACAGTAAACGTTGAAATGGAATCTGAAGCACAATTAATGAATGAGGTTGTCGTAGTTGGTTACGGTGTTCAGAAAAGAAAAGAAGTTACAGGGTCTATTTCTAAAATTTCTGGAAAAGACATTGCTAACTTAGTAACTCCATCATTCGAAGGTGTTTTAGCTGGTAGAGCAACTGGGGTTCAAGTTTTAACAAACACAGGACTTATTGGAGCAGCTCCAAAAATTAGAATTAGAGGTATCTCTACAATTTCAGGTGTTACTGAGCCATTAATCGTGGTGGATGGTGTGCCTATTTATTCTGGAGATATTGGAGGTGCTACATCTACAAATGGTCTTGCAGATATCAACCCAGAGGATATCGAATCTTTTGATGTATTGAAAGATGGTGCTGCTACAGCGATCTACGGATCTAGAGCTGCGAATGGTGTAATCTTGATTACAACTAAAAGTGGAAAAAAAGGTACTTTGAAAGTGACTTACTCAAGTGTTATGGGTGTTGCAAGTGCTGCTAAAAAATACGATGTATTAGAAACTCCAGATTTCTTAACGATTTCTAACGAGAAAAGAACAAATGCAGGACAAACTCCATGGGCTGTAGGTAATACATATAATACTGACTGGCAATCTGCAGTTTTGAGAAATGCTCCACAAATGACGCATAATCTTGGTTTCAGCGGAGGTTCAGATAAAACAAAATATTATTTATCTTTAGGATATTCTGATTTACAAGGTATTAACTTGTCTAACAGTATGAAAAAATATTCTGTAAGAGCTAATATTGATCAAGAAATCAACAAATGGTTAAGTGTAGGTACTAACCTAAACGTGAACAGAACTGAAATTGATGGTTTGAATAGTAATGCAAGTGGATTGTCTGGAAATATCTTTAATACAATCAGACAGTTACCAAATACACCGATTTATGATGCAGCAGATCCAACAGGTTACAACCTTTCTGCTAACAATGCAACTGTTGGTCAATGGGACAACTTAGCTCCTGTAGGAGATAATATTACTAATATTATTTATGTTCTTGATCACAATAAATATCAATCAAATACAACAAGAATTTTATTCAGTACTTTTGCTAATGCAAAAATTACTTCTGACTTAAGTTTTAAATTACAAGTAGGTGCTGATAATGCTGTTACAGATGGTATGTACTACTGGAATCCAGTTCACGGTGATGGACGTGGAGTAAATGGAACTTTGTATCAAGACAATACAAACTTAATGAGATGGAACTGGCAAAATATCTTGAACTACAAGCATACTTTTGCTGAAGATCACAACTTAGGTGTAACAGGTGTTGCTGAATACCAAAAATCTAGAAGCCAACTTTTATGGGGTCAAGGAAGTGATTTATTAAGTGATTATTTTGATAAAAATTTAGTAAGTAATACTTTTAACACTAAAGATACTGGTGGAGGTGTTACTGAAAAAGGAATTATTTCTTACTTAGGTCGTGTGACTTATAACTACAAAGAAAAATACTTTCTTCAAGGGTCTATCAGACGTGACGGAATTTCTCAATATGAGAAAGATGTAAGATGGCATAACTTCCCTGGAGTTTCTGCTGGTTGGACAGTTTCTAAAGAAAACTTCATGCAAGGAATTAGTAAAGTAGTTTCTGATTTCAAATTAAGAGGATCTTACTCTGAAGTTGGTAACGTTGATGTATTAGGTGGAGCAGCATATCCTGCTAAAGGTCTTACTGTTGGTTCTCCTTATGGTGGTACAAACGGTATTGGATACGCTCAATATGGAAACAACTTATTACAATGGGAAACTAGTAACAAGGTTGACTTTGGTGCTGACTTTGGTTTCTTAGATAACCGTTTGACTTTACAATTTGATTACTACAAAAATAATATTGATGGAATCGTTTTAGCGGCTCCAGTAGATCCATCTCTTGGTATTCCAGGTGTTAATGGTGGTGTAATCAATACTAACATTGGTAAAATGTACAATGAAGGTTATGAGTTTGCTGTATCATTTAAAGCAATCAACAATGCAAACTTTACATGGGATGTTTCTTCTAATGTAACATTATCTAAAAACGTTGTTACTGGTTTAGTTGCTGGACAAGATATCGTAGGAGGTTCTTCTACAGATACAAATATTGCTCCAAATATTATTATTAGAGAAGGTGAGTCAATCAACTCTTTATATGGATTTAAATACTGGGGTGTTAACAAAGCTAACGGTAACCCAGTTTATTATAAAGCAGATGGTACTTTAGTACAAGGTAATATCAACAACTCATTATACTACAAATTTGATCCTGCTAACCCAGGTGCTGCTATGAATGCTGCTAGCCAGTCTTCTTTAGTAACTGCTGATAAAACTATCTTAGGTAATACATTACCAACATATTTTGGATCAGTTTCATCTACTATGAAATACAAAAATCTTGATTTTGGTTTCATGTTCAGATTCAGTGGAGGAAATAAAATCTTTAACTCTACAAGAAGAGAGTTAATGAACCAAAACTTTAACAACAACGGAACTGAGATTTTAGGAAGATGGCAAAGTGTTGATAATCCTGGAGACGGATGGACACCAAGATTATACGCAAGTTCAAATACATTTACTAACCTTTCAGGAAGTGCTTCAACTCGTTTCGTTGAAAAAGGTGATTTTATCTCACTTGATAACATCAGTTTAGGTTATACATTACCAAAATCTCTTATGGAAAAAATTGGTGTTGACAACTTTAGACTTTTTGTTCAAGGACAAAACATCTGGTTAATTTCAGATTACAAAGGTATCAATCCTGAAATGGAAACGTCTGGAGTTGATGTTAATGGAACTCCTCGTTCTAAAGTGATCTCAATGGGTATAAATGTAAGTTTATAATAAAAACATATGAAAAATATATTTAAAACAATTCTACTTTCTGTAGTCGTACTCGGGATGAGCTCATGTACAGAAGACAAACTATTGGATTTAGAGCCAGTAAACAATATTTCAGACGCAAAAGCTTTTTCAACACCTTCATTAATTCAATCTTACATGTCAGGTGTTTACAATGCGGCAGCTATTGGTATGTATAACTCAACATCTACAAACGGTGGTAGAGGTTATGTATGGGGTGCGGCGTTTGTTGAACAAGGAGAAGCAAGAGGAGAAGATGTTGTTAACATGGCAACTTTTTACCAATTGACTTATACTGCAACTTATGATGCAACGACTGCTAACAACGTTTACTACTGGATTGATGGTTACAAATTAATCAACAGATGTAACCTTATGATCGAAGGAGCAACTGATGCTGTAGCAAAAGGTATTATTACTCAGGCTGTTGCAGATGATTATGTTGGACAAGCTAAATTTTTAAGAGCTATTACTCACTTTGAGTTGCTTAATTATTTTGCAAGACCTTATAACTTTACAGCTGGTGCTACTCATCCTGGTGTTATCTATAGAGAAGTAGGTGTTAATACAGCTGCTGAATTAACTTCAGAAGATAATAAACCAAGAAATACTGTTGCTGAATGTTATACTAAAGTTTTAGCTGATTTAAATGATGCTGAAAAATTAATTGCTGCTACTGGTACTGGTACTGGTGCAAGTATTTCAACAATTGGTAGAGCTACAAAATCAGCTGCAATTGCTTTCAAAACTAGAGTTTATCTTGCAAAAAGAGACTGGGCAAACGTAGTAGCTGAAGGTGCAAAATTAACTGGACGTTATACATTAACTGCAGATCCATATACTCCTTTCGCAAGTAATATTGCTAATACTGAGTCTATTTTCTCTATTGTTCATACTTCTACATTGAACCCTCAAGTTAATGCTGCTTTAGCAAGTATCTTAAAAAATAGAGCTTTAGTTTGTATTAGTCCAATTCTTTGGAGAGATTCACAATGGTTGTCTGATGACAAACGTAGAGAGAACGGAAAATTCATCTATACTGCTTCTGGAATTAAATATACTAACAAGTATTATGATGTTACTAACATGACGGATCCAGCTCCAGTTATCAGATATGCTGAAGTAGTATTAAACGTAGCTGAAGCACAAGCTCGTTTATCTGCAGCAAACTTGCCAACTGCTTTAACTTTGTTAAACTCTATCAGAAACAGATCATTGGCTAGTCCTGCAACTCAGGCTTATACTGCTGCATCATTCACAACTCAAGCTGATATGGTAAAAGCGATTCTTAAAGAAAGAAGAATTGAGTTTTTACAAGAAGGACGTAGATGGTCTGATATCCACAGATTACAAGGTGATGATTTAGCTCCAATTGATGGAATTCCTGCAAAAGTTGCTAATGCTGTACCTTCTACTGATGCTTTTGATTTAACAAAACCTTATACTGTTACTACTCCTGTAGCAGCAGTTCCTGGTACTGATTATAAATTCTTGTGGCCAATACCACAATTAGAAATGAATACTAACTTAGGTATCCAACAAAACACTGGTTGGTAATCAAGATAAATATTTTAATTTTAAAAACCCTCAATCATTTTTGATTGGGGGTTTTTTGATTTTAGTTTAATTGTGATAAAAATTCTGCAATCATACTGATTTGTTTTTTTATACGTTTTTATCTTTTACCTTTGCTTGACTAATTTTGTCGATTTTAATTTCATATAAAACAATCAAATGAGAATACTCTTTTTTCTATACCTAATAATAATGCCTTCTTTATTGTTTTCTCAAGAAAAAAATGCTCCAAAAAATAATTTGGATATGAATACAAAGTATTCCAGTATCACAGATACGGTAAAAAAGAAAAAATCATTAGTTGCTAAAATTGAACAATACCAGATTATCACTTTAGAACATGACACAACTTATGCCGACACTTCTTTGACATTAAAAAGTGCTTACAGACAAAATTATCTTCGTAAAGATTATTTTGGGCTTTTGGAATTTTCAAATATCGGACAGACTTTTAATACATTGCAGTATAGTTTGAATAGTTATTCTCCATACCCAGAAATTGGTTTTACGGGTAAACATTTTGATTATATGCAACCATCAGATATTAGATATTATTCTGCACCAACTCCATTTACTGAATTGTTTTTTAATACGACTATAAATAAAGGACAAAACGTAGATTCGTTTATTACATTGAATACCTCTAAAAATTTGAATTTTTCAATAGCATATCGAGGATTGCGTTCAGAAGGGAATTATATAAATCAAATGGCCAGCGTTGGAAATTTCAGATTTACCACAAGTTATGCTACTACCAATAAAAGATATGTTTTGAATGCGCATGTAACGTATCAAGATGTAACAAATGAAGAAAATGGTGGAATTACAAGACCAGAGGATTTTGAAAGCGATGATCCCGATTATAAAAATCGCCAGCGCTTACAAGTTTATTTAACAGATGCCAAAACATTATTGAAAGGACATCGTTTCTTTTTTGATCACGCTTTTAGAATTAATCCAAAAGATGCCGATAATAACTTGTATGTAACGCACCAATTTAATTACGAATATAAATTCTTTGAGTACCTACAGCCAACGGTTTTGTCTTCGGTAGGTAATGTTACAAACGTACAACGCTTTGGGGAGTCATATGTTACAAGTAATATAAATGATAGAACTCGTTTTGAAAAATTGTACAACAAAGCAGGACTTGCTTATGAAAATACACTTTTAGGGAAGTTCTATTTCTTTATTGATGATTATAGGTCAAATTATGAATACAATAGAATTATTGTAAAAGAAGATGGGCATATTATTCCAAACAATTTGTTTTTGCAGATTAACAATGTTGGAGGACAGTACGAATACCAAAAAAACAAATGGAATGGGCGTTTTTTATACACAAGATCAATCACAAATCAATCGCTTTCTGATTTAGATGCGAAATTGCGTTATAATTTAAACAAGGATTTCCAGTTTGATTTTAGATATAGAAATATCAATAAGTTGCCAAACAATAATTATAATTTGTATCAAAGCAGTTATATAGAGTATAATTGGTCAAACAATTTTAAAAACGAAAAAATCAATCAACTTGGTGCAAATGTATATACGCCTTGGTTGAATGCAGAAGTTCAATATTTTGTTTTAAAAGACCATTTGTATTTTGCTGATGTTTCAACATCAGAGCAAGCTTCGGCTCATACTCAAATTATTAATCCAGCGCAATATGGAAACATAATTAATTATTTCTCTATTAAAGCGAACAAAGAGTTTAAATTCGGACGATTTGGTTTTGATAATACGCTTTTGTATCAAAAAGTTGATCAATCAGAATTGATTGTGAATGTACCTGATTTTGTAACTAGAAATACACTTTATTATTCTAGTTACTTTTTCAAAAAAGCTTTGTTTATGCAAACAGGACTTGTTTTTAATTATTTTACGAAATATTACGGAAATGATTACAATCCAGTTGTTGGAGAATTTTTTGTACAAAATACCAAAGAAATTGGAAATTATGCTAGATTCGATTTTTTCGTCAATGCAAGAATTCGTCAAACTAGATTTTATTTAAAGGCAGAACATTTTAATTCTGCGTTTTCTAAAAATGATTATTATTCAGCGCCTAATAATCCATATCGTGATTTCCTTATCCGATTTGGTTTGGTTTGGAACTGGTTCGAATAATAGTAAACTTGATTTATTTTTTAAAACCAAATATTAAATTACAATAAAAATGGACTTTTCAAATAATATTTTAGAAACAATAGGCAATACGCCACTTGTAAAACTCAACAAAATTGTTGCTGAAATTGATGCGTTAGTATTGGCAAAAGTCGAAACTTTTAATCCGGGAAATTCTGTAAAAGATAGAATGGCCGTTAAAATGATTGAAGATGCTGAGGCTGATGGCAGATTAAAACCTGGAGGGACAATTATTGAAGGAACCTCTGGAAATACAGGAATGGGACTAGCACTTGTTGCTATTGTCAAAGGTTATAAATTGATTTGTGTTATCTCAGATAAACAATCAAAAGAAAAAATGGATATTCTTCGTGCAGTTGGTGCAAAAGTAGTAGTTTGTCCTACAGATGTTGAGCCAACAGATCCACGTTCTTATTATTCAGTTTCAAAACGTTTGGCTGAAGAAACTCCAAATTCTTGGTATGTGAATCAATATGATAATATGTCAAATTCATTGGCACATTATGAGCAAACAGGACCAGAAATTTGGAAACAGACCGATGGGAAAATCACACATTTTGTGGTTGGTGTTGGAACGGGAGGAACAATTTCAGGAGTTGGGAAATATCTAAAAGAGAAAAATCCAAATATCAAGATCTGGGGAATTGACACGTATGGTTCTGTTTTCAAAAAATATCATGAAACGGGTATTTTTGATGAAAATGAGATTTATTCGTATATCACTGAAGGTATTGGAGAAGACATTTTGCCAAAGAATGTTGATTTTTCTTTAATTGATGGTTTTACAAAAGTTACCGATAAAGATGCTGCTGTTTATACGAGAAAAATTGCACTTGAAGAAGGAATTTTTGTTGGAAACTCTGCAGGAGCTTGTATAAAAGGTTTGCTTCAATTAAAAGAACATTTCAAGCCAGAAGATGTTGTGGTGGTTTTATTTCATGATTCTGGAAGCCGTTATGTTGGAAAAATGTTTAATGATGATTGGATGCGCGAGCGCGGATTCTTGGAAGAAAACGTAACAAAAGCTGAAGATGTAATCAAAGATCATATCGATAAAGAATTGATTGTGGTGCGTACAGAAGAATTAGTGTCACATGCAATTGAACGTATGCGTAAATATAAAATTTCGCAAATTCCAGTTGTAGATATCAATGGTTTTGTTGGTTCTGTAGATGAAACCGACTTGTTTAGAAGTTATGTTGAAGATAAAAATGTTGCAGAAAAACCGATCAAAGATGTAATGGGTAAACCTTTTCCAATTGTGCAATTAGGAACTCCAATTGAAGAAGTTTCAAAACTCTTTACAAAAGAAAATGATGCTGTTTTAATTGATTTAGGAAATGGACATCACCATATCATGACCAAGTATGATATTATTGGTTCAATAAAATAAGGCTTTAAAAATAAAACAAATCCATAAATCTGGTTATGAACATAATTGGGTTTATGGATTTGTTTTTTAAAAATTAGAATATGAATTTTACCGCAATAGATTTTGAAACCGCCACAGGATTTCATCCGTGCTCAGTTGGGATTGTTACCGTGCAGAATGGTATAATTGTAGATGAATTTGTTACTTTGATAAAACCACCAAATAATATCTACAATCCGTTTACGATTCAAGTGCACGGAATTTATCCGCGTGATACCGTAAATGCAAAATCGTTTAAACAAGTTTATCCAGAAATTGAAAGAAGATTAAAAAATAGAGTTGTAGTGGCTCATAATGAAAGTTTTGATCGAAATGTGCTGGTAAAGTCGATGTTGGCAAATGGCTTGAATTATGAGGATTTGAATATTGCCTCAAAATGGGAATGCACGGTAAAAATCTATAAAGCAAAAGGCATAAAGCCTACAAAATTGAGTGACTGTTGTCGTGAGATGAATATTAAATTGAACCATCACGAAGCGTTATCAGATGCTAGAGCGTGTGCAAAATTATATATGTTGCGATAAAAATCTATTAAAATTGTAGGTAAAATATTATATTTTTAATTATTTTTAGATTTTGTAATTCCTCATAAAATCTAAAAATGAAAGAAGACTTTCTTCATTATCTCTGGAAATTCAAAAAGTTTGATAACTTAAATTTGAAAACTTTCCAAAACGATGAACTTGTTATTTTTAAAACAGGCGACTATTTAGGACTCTCTGGCCCTGATTTTTTTAATGCACAAATTAAAATTGGTGATCAAAAATGGGCTGGAAATATTGAAATCCATTTAAAATCATCTGACTGGTATTTGCACTGTCATGAAAAAGACACTGCCTATGAGAATGTAATTCTACATGTTGTATGGGAGCATGACACTGAAGTTTTTAGAAAAAATAATTCTGAAATTCCTGTACTAGTTTTAAAAGATTATGTTTCAAAGGAGATAATTGAAAATTATAATGAGCTTGTTGCTGTTAAATCTTGGATTTTTTGTGAAAGACAGCTAAAAGAAATCGACAAGTTTGTTTTGAAGAATTGGCAGGAAAGGCTTTTTTTTGAAAGACTGGAACGTAAATCGCATTTCATTTTTCAATTATTAGAAGAAACAAATCAAGATTGGGAAGCAGTTTTGTTTTGTATGCTGGCTAAAAATTTCGGGCTGAATACAAATGGAAATTCTTTTCTTCAGATGTCAAAGTCAATTCCTTTTTCCGTTTTCAGGAAAGAAAGTTTCGAAGTAGAAAATCTCGAGGCTTTGCTTTTCGGAATCTGTGGTTTGTTAGATGCAGAAAAGGAAGATGTTTATTTTAAGGATTTGAAGTTTCGTTACTTTTTTCTGCTTCATAAATATAATTTGGAAAGAACATATGTCGATCCGGTTCAATTTTTTAAGCATCGACCAGATAACTTTCCTACTATTAGGCTCTCTCAATTGGCAAGTCTTTATTACAACTGCCATAATTTATTCTCGAAAATAATTGAATTGAAGTCAACAGAAAGTGCGTATAACTTAATGCATGTTTCGGTAAGTGCGTATTGGGAGAATCATTATATGTTTGATAAAGAAAGTCCGCCAAAGATTAAAAAACTTTCAAGATCATTTATCGATTTGTTGATTATAAATACAATAATTCCAATTCAGTTTGCTTATTCAAATATAATAGGAAGTACTATTGCTGAGGACTTAATCGATTTTATGTATGATGTTTCGGCAGAGAAAAATTCGATAACTGAGAAGTTTGAATTTTTTGGAATAAAATCAAAAACTGCATTTGAAAGCCAGACCTTAATTGAACTCAAAAATGAATATTGCAATCATAATGCGTGCTTGAAATGTGCGATGGGAATGGAGTTGCTTAAAAATAATTAGTGAATTAGAAAATTTGATAATTAGATAATTTGTATTTTTACAACGATAAAAATCTAAAAGAAATGTCGGCAATTTTAAAACTTAAATTCTTTTTTGAAAAATATGGATTTCATGTTTCTTCAAGACTAGCAGATAAATTAGGAATGCGTGTAACTAATGTGCGTTTGTTTTTTATTTACATTTCTTTTGTTACGGCCGGTTTAGGATTTGGAGTTTATTTGACTCTTGCTTTTTGGATTAGGCTAAAAGATTTAATTCGCTCAAAAAGGACATCAGTATTTGATTTATAAAAAAAAAGCTCCAAATTTAAATTTGGAGCTTTTTTTTTATAAAGACAGTTGAAAGTTATTCAACATCTGCCTCTGTATTATTAAGTTTTGATCTTCTTTTGCTATATCCAAAATAAACCAAAATACCAATCACTAACCATCCAAGAGATAATAATTGAGCGTCAATACTCAAATTGATGATCAAATAAGTGTTGATTGCGATTCCTAGTACAGCAATAACCGGTAAAGCAGGAACTTTAAAAGTTCTGTTTAATCCTGGTTGTTTTACTCTTAAAATCCAAACAGCGATACAAACCATTGTAAAGGCGAATAAAGTACCAAAACTTGTCATATCGGCTAATTTATTGATTGGTGTAAAAGCAGCAACAGTTGCAATAATACCTCCTAAGATCATTAAGTTTGTTTTTGGAGTTCCAGAAATTGGGTTAACTCTTGAGAAAACTTGTGGAATTAAGCCATCTTTAGACATTCCTAAGAAAATTCTAGATTGTCCCATAATCATTACCATTAATACCGATACTAAACCAATAGTAGCAGCAACAGTGATTATAAATCCAGCCCATCCTTGCCCTGCTATATCAAAAGCATAAGCAACAGGAGCTTTAATAGCTTCAGGATATTTTCCTAGCGGATTGAAATCTTTGTAGTTCATCATTCCTGTTAATACTAAAGAAACAAGAATATATAAAGTTGTACAAATTAATAAAGAAGCAATAATCGCAAAAGGAACATCTTTTTTAGGATTGATAGCTTCTCCGGCTTGAGTAGAAACGGCATCAAAACCAACATAAGCAAAGAAAATTGCAGCAGCTCCAGAAACAATTCCCCCAATTCCGTAAGCATTGTGAGTAGCTTCTTTTTCAATGATTTGAGTTGCTTCTGGAATAAATGGGCTCCAGTTTGCAGTATTTATGAAGAAAAGACCAGCTACAATTACGAAAATTACAGCAGATACTTTAAGGATAACGATAGCATTATTTGCTTTGGCAGCACTTTTTGTTCCTTTAATTAATAATGAAATAACTAAAACAACAATACAGAAGGCAGGAAGATTCATTGAGAAACCTTCTCCTGTATAACTCGCAGGATCTGTTGTAAGCCATTCAGGAAGTTTAATGTGAAACATCTTAAGCAATTTATTAAAATATCCTGACCAGGAAACGGCGACCGTCATGGATCCCATTGCATATTCGAGAATTAATCCCCATCCAATTATCCAGGCAAAAATTTCTCCAATCGTTCCGTATGCATATGCATAAGCAGAACCTTCAACTGGTAAAATTGATGCAAACTCAGAATAACAAAGAGCTGCAAATACACAGGCAATACCTGCAATAATGAAAGAAATAGCTAATGCTGGACCTGCATGATAGTAAGCTCCTGTACCAGTAAGAACAAAAATTCCACCACCGATGATAGCACCAACTCCAATGGCAGTAAGGCTCCATTTTCCAAGAACTCTTTTTAAATCACTCTTTTTCATATCGGCTTCAAAAGCAGATATAGGTTTAACTCTCCAAATTGACATATAATTATATTGGTTTATTGTTATTAAGCTCCAAATGTATTGTTTTTTGTAAAAAATAAAAACAATTATGGAGTTTTAAGTTATAAAATGTTTAAAATATTCATAAAAGTCACAAGAAACAAGGTTCACAGCTTTGGATTTGTCAATCTATTTCGGTTAAAATTTTATATTATGTAATTCTGAGTCGAAATTAAAATTAGTATAATTCTTGTTAAATTTATATTTTTGCTTTTTTTAGAATTTACGAATCAAGCCAAATGAAAAATTACAAGCCACTATTGTCGTATTTTAAATTTTCAAATCAACAGCGCAAAGGGATAGTTGGGCTTTTCGCGATTATAATTGTGTTAGAGATTTTGTATTTCTCTTTGGATTTTAATTTAGCAGAAAAATCTTTTCCTGAAAAAGAGGCTTGGATATCGTTTCAATCAGAAGTTGATTCTCTCAAATTGATTCAAAATAAAAGAAAGCCGATGCAATACGCTTTTAACCCAAACTTTATTTCTGATTATAAAGGTTATAAACTTGGAATGTCTGTGCAAGAAATAGATCGATTGTTAGCATTTCGAAAAGAAAATAAATATGTCAATTCAGCAGAAGAATTTCAAGCAGTAACAAAAATATCTGATTCCTTGCTGAAAGTGATTTCTCCTTTATTTAAATTCCCTGACTGGTCTCGAAATAAAACAAATTTTAAAACAGAAAAAAGAGAATATACGCAGAAAGCAGATTTTAAAAACGATTTCAAGAAAGAAAAAATAGTTGTTCTAGATATTAATCAAGCTACTCAAGAAGATTTAATTAAAATTTATGGTATCGGCGAAGGCTTATCTTTAAGGATTTTAAAACAAAAGGAAATCTTGGGTGGCTTCGTGTCGATGGAGCAGATGAATGATATTTGGGGATTGTCTCCTGAGGTGATTATCGAATTGAATTCGCACTTTAAAGCCGTAATTCCGAAAGATTTGAAAAAAATCGCGATAAATGATGCGTCGTTAAAAGAATTATCTCAGTTTCCATACTTTAAATATGCTTTGGCAAAACAAATTATAACTTACAGAAGCATGAGCGGAAATTTTGAAAATATTGAGGATTTGGCAAAAATTAAAGGTTTTCCTGTTGAAAAAGCAAAAATAATTAGTTTATATTTGGAGTTCTAAAAAAACAGCCAACAATGAACTTTGATTACAACGAAACACAGTCAATGATTGCACAATCTATAAAAGAGTTTGCAGAGAAAAACATTAGACCTAATATTATGGAGTGGGATGAAGCGCAAATTTTTCCTATTTCCCTTTTCAAAAAATTAGGAGAAATGGGATTTATGGGCGTTTTAGTGCCAGAAGAATATGGAGGTTCCGGATTAGGATATCATGAATATATTACAGTTATCGAAGAAATTTCAAAAGTTGATCCTTCAATTGGTCTTTCTGTTGCCGCGCATAATTCATTATGTACAAATCATATTTTGACTTTTGGGAATGAAGAGCAAAAGAAAAAATGGCTTCCTAAATTAGCCACTGCCGAATATATTGGAGCTTGGGGATTAACCGAACACAATACCGGTTCTGATGCAGGAGGCATGAATACAACAGCAGTAAGAGATGGTGATTCTTGGATTGTAAACGGAGCTAAGAATTTTATAACACATGCAATTTCTGGTGATGTTGCTGTAGTGGTAGTTCGTACTGGTGAAAAAGGCGATTCAAAAGGAATGACAGCATTTGTTTTTGAAAAAGGAATGCCGGGTTTTTCATCAGGGAAAAAAGAAAATAAACTAGGAATGCGCGCCAGCGAAACAGCTGAATTGGTTTTTGATAATTGTCGTGTTCCTGATGCTAATAGGCTTGGCGAAGTTGGGCAAGGATTTGTTCAAGCAATGAAAATATTAGACGGTGGCCGAATCTCAATTGGGGCTTTATCATTAGGTATTGCAAAAGGTGCTTACAATGCGGCTTTGAAATATTCGAAAGAACGCTATCAGTTTGGTCAGCCAATTAGCAATTTTCAAGGGATATCTTTCAAATTAGCCGATATGGCAACTGAAATAGAAGCGTCGGAGTTGCTATTGCATAAAGCAGCATATTTAAAACAGCAACATAAGCCAGTAACAACATCTGGTGCAATGGCTAAAATGTATGCTTCTGAAGCTTGCGTGAAGATTGCTAATGATGCTGTTCAAATTCATGGAGGTTATGGTTATACTAAAGATTTTCCCGTTGAGAAATTTTATAGAGATTCAAAACTTTGTACTATAGGAGAAGGAACGACAGAAATTCAGAAGCTTGTTATTTCCAGAAATTTATTAAAAGAGTAGTGTCATTTGGGCGTGCCCCTAAAAACAAAAGCCATTCAGCAAACGTAGAGTGGCTTTTGTTTTTAGGGTCGGGCTTTTCACTTCAATCTTTTTGTTTTTAAAGAAAAAACAAAAAGGATTTCCTTTGCAATCCCTCACGCATAGGGGTAAAATGGAGTTTTTGGAAAATAATTTAAAAATTATGAGGCATAAGTCGTAATTAATTTTTACATTTGCAGCCTTAACGAGAGGAGGTGTCTATATTATGTTAATTATACCAATTAAAGACGGAGAAAATATCGATAGAGCATTAAAGCGCTATAAAAGAAAATTTGATAAAACAGGAACTGTTCGTCAATTAAGAGCACGTACTGCTTTTATTAAGCCTTCTGTTATCAAAAGAGCACAAATTCAAAAAGCTGCTTACATCCAAGGCTTGAAAGATAGTTTAGAGAGTTAGTATTTGGCTTTTGTAAAATAATTACCGTTAGTTGTCAAAAATTTTGACACTAACGGTTTTTTTATGCTTAATTTTGAAAGAGGTATATAAAATGATTGTGAAGAAATAACTTGTTCTGATGAAGTCAAATAAAGAAGCTTTTCGTGATTATCTTCAATTGGAGAAAAAATATTCGCCGCATACGGTTAATGCATATCTGAATGATGTTACATTTTTTGAGAAGTTTAATAAAATTCATTTTGAGCAGGACGATGTTGAAAATGTCAATTATAGTCAAATTAGAAGCTGGATTGTTTCTTTGGTTGATGAAGGGGTTTCGAATGTTTCTGTAAATAGAAAAATGGCGTCATTGAAATCATTTTATAAATTTCTTTTAAAGGCAAGGCAGATTGAAGTGAATCCGATGCTGAAGCATAAGGCTTTGAAAACTCCAAAAAATGTCCAAATTCCTTTTTCGGAAAAAGAGTTAGGGGATTTGATGCAGGGAATTGATTCTCCTGTAGGTTTTGAAGAAGTCAGGGATAAGTTGATTGTCGATTTGTTTTATACGACAGGGATGCGAAGGGCGGAGTTGATAAATTTGATGTTGTATAATGTAGATTTGTCTTCGAAAGTAATTAAGGTTTTGGGGAAAAGAAACAAAGAGCGCCTTATTCCGATTTTGCCTATTGTTGCTGATGAATTAAAGTTGTATTTAAATGAGCGTTCTTCGGTAGAAAATATTCAAGATGAGGATTATTTTTTTATTTCAAAAAAAGGATTAAAATTGAGTGAATCTTTTGTGTATCGATTAATAAATTCTTACTTTAGTAGGGTCTCTGAAAAGGTGAAAAAAAGTCCGCATGTGCTTCGGCATACTTTTGCAACTCACTTGTTGAATAACGGGGCAGATTTAAATTCAGTTAAGGAATTATTAGGGCATTCGAGTTTGGCGTCGACACAAGTGTATACTCATAATAGTTTGGCGGAACTCAAAAAGACATATAATGATGCGCATCCTCGAAATAAATAATGATTTCTGAAATGTTTAACCCTAAAATTAGTATTATGAAGGTAGATGTTCATGCAGTTAACTTTACTGTTGACAGAAAATTGGTGGATTTTATTCAAGAAAGAATGGATAAGTTAGAAAAATACTACGATCGAATAGTGTCGTCAGACGTTTTTTTAAAAGTGGAAAGAACAAGTGATAAGGAGAATAAAGCGGTGGAGATAAAGATCAATGTTCCGGGAGACGATTTTTTGGTAAAAAAGCAATGTAAAACATTTGAAGAAGCGGTAGAACTTTCAGCAGAATCATTAGAACGTTTGCTAGTAAAAAGGAAAGAAAAAATTAGAGCACACATATAATTGAAATTTTTTTCAAAAAATGTTTTGATTAAAAGATAAAATAGCTACATTTGCAGTCCGTTAGAAATAGCGGACTTTTTTAATGCATTCGCCGATGTAGCTCAGCTGGCTAGAGCAGCTGATTTGTAATCAGCAGGTCGTGGGTTCGAGTCCCTCTATCGGCTCAGAAAATTTCAAATACGATTTGAAATTGGTTCTTTAAAATAATGGAATTTTAAAAATTAGGGGAGATACTCAAGCGGCCAACGAGGGCAGACTGTAAATCTGCTGTGTGAACTTCGCAGGTTCGAATCCTGCTCTCCCCACAAAACTAAACTCTGCCGGTGTAGCTCAGGGGTAGAGTGCTTCCTTGGTAAGGAAGAGGTCTCGGGTTCAAATCCCGACATTGGCTCAAGTAAGTAGGAAATTGAAAATTAATATATAACTAAGATTAAAAATTAAG